>Ga0172362_10002416_pt1 | contig 16232 bp, 20 predicted proteins | sample LakKivs1_kivu2a2_FD_114534 | JGI IMG/M metagenome (GOLD analysis project Ga0172362, IMG submission 114534) | Sediment microbial communities from Lake Kivu, Rwanda - Sediment s1_kivu2a2 | ecosystem: Environmental > Aquatic > Freshwater > Lake > Sediment | place: Rwanda: Western Province, Lake...
CAAAATCCAGGGTGGTGATATGGCAGTCCATTCCAATATAATGCATTGGGTATCTCCTTTCTAAGATGAGTAAAACTCTATCATATCTTAGCTTAGGGATACCCATGGTTTCATTATCTCAAATACTCAAAATGGGACACGGTGGGCAGAACCGTACGATAGTAGAACCTTTGAGTTAGCTCTTAACCTATATGGTTATCCACTTCTGAGGCTGCTGATAATTTCCCCAATTAGGTCTTTTCTCCCCACACTATTTCCTTCGGAAACCACATAGAAGAACCGATATATTCCCTTTGGATATTTGAAAATCCCACCTCTTTCATGAATGGTTCTGTCAATATTGGTCTACATCCGAACTTGCCATAGATATTCCTGATGAAAAACAAATATGAACCACGCACTATTTTTGAAAGTAACGATTGTTTTCCCTCGGGAATTGCCATTGCTGCAATAATTACTTTCCCGTGTGGTCTCACCACTCTTTTAAATTCAGATAGAACCGTTGGAATTTCTGGGGTGTCTATCAAATCCAACATAAAGCAATTTATCAGAATATCGAACTTGTTATCTTCAAATGGCAACTTGGTTGCATCTGCAGTCTGCAAATGAACATTATCGTCAAGGTTCAACTTGGTCAATCTTTTTCTCGTTGACTCTATGAAGCCTTGTGCAATATCTACTCCATATACTTTGCCCTTCTCTCCAACCTTTCTAACGATTCTTTCTATGACATCGCCTGTCCCGAAAGCCACCTCTAAGACAGCATCACCTTTCTTGATTTCTGCGATTTCTACGACACGATCTTTTGCTTTCTGCTCGCCTTTTGTGAAGATGGTATAGAGGCTATGCAGCCTATGCTACCTACTGACTTTGCTATAAAATCTTGTAATATCCTCCTTTCTTGCTGGGATTCGGCTTATTCGCATCTTATTATCCTGTCTATATAACTCTCGCTATACAGTTCTTGCCGGTTTCAGTCCGTAGACCGTTGTGCTGGCTACCGAAGCTGCAAGCGCTCGTACCTGTTCTCGGGTTGCTTTCAAATTATCCATAATTGCCTTTGCCGGGAGGGCGTCTATTATGGAATCTACGGGGAAGACAGATTCATCAACTATTTTGACCTCTGCAAATCCTGCTTCTTTGATGATTTTGAGATATTCCTTTTTCTTAATAGCCCCCGCGATGCAACCCACATAAGCCTCAACCGAATCCATTACAGCTTCGGGTAACTCTCCTAAAAGGACTATATCGGATACCGTTAATCTACCGCCTGGTTTTAAGACTCTAAAGGCTTCCTCAGCAGCCGCCTCAACGACTCTATCTTCAATCCTGTTACCTTCAAGAACCTTCTCCACCTTAGTCGCCTCAATCGGCTTAGGGGCTACCGCTCCGAGGACCACCTTTGCCTTACGACAGACCTTATTATCATCCATATCCATTACGACTGCTACCGAGGCGAGAGGGAAGTCGATCGCAATCCTATCCTCCATTAGTCACTACCCTCCAATCATTGGCGCAGACATTCATCCTCTTCCCCCTGACGGAGCTAATTAGAGTGATGCCCAAGTTATCAGCTATCCTTACTCCCAGGTTAGTAGGCGCAGATATGGAGATAATTATGGGAATACCTCTCTTAGCCACCTTATGCAATATCTCTGAGGAAATTCTTCCACTGGTTATTACTACCCGATCATTGGTGGGTATATCCTCCAAAAGGCATTTCCCAAAGATTTTATCAATGGCATTATGCCTACCTATGTCCTCGCTAAAGACCAATATGCTTTTCTTATCACATAAGGCAGCACTATGAACACCATGCGTTGCCAGATAAACCTGGGAGCCATGTTGAAATTCGTTTACCAGGGCAAAAACTTCATCAGTTGATATTTGCATTTGGGACTCTACCTTTTGGCTAGCAACATCGGCAACGCTGTAAAAAGAAGCCCCTCTTCCACACCCCGAAGATATAATCCGCTTGAACAAGATATCTTGGGCGAGTTCTTTGTTCTCCTCGGTTTCTACTCGTACTACACCTCTCTGGTCATCAAGCATTACCTTCTTGATTTCATCCTTGCTTCTTAGGAACCCTTCGGAGGAAAGAAAGCCGACAGCCAAATACTCCAGATTCATTGGGGAACAGAGCATGGTTACCAATTCTTGGTCGTTTAGGATGATGGTAACCGGGAGTTCTTTGGCAAACACCTCCTCAATGCTGCTTCTGCCTTCCCTTGTAAGCCGCAATATAGGAAATCTCTCTACTTCATTTTCCATCTTTTCTTATCTTCCTTATCTGGTCACCAGCCCTGACAAGTCCACCACGAATTACCTTGGCAAATACCCCCTCTTTAGGCATGATGCACTTGCCTATCTGACGATAGATAGCACACCCAGAATGGCACTCCTTCCCGAGTTGACTAACCTCTAAAATAACCCCTTTCCCTAGAGAAAGCCATGTCCCAATAGGCAGAGAAACCAAATCCATTCCCTCAGTGGTGAGGTTCTCGGCAAAATCTCCAGGACCGACATCAAAACCTAGCTCACGCATCTTATTAATACTCTCAATTGCCAGCAGGCTTACCTGACGATGGGTGCAACAATCGGCATGAGCATCACCAGTAAGCCCATAATCTTGCCTAAGGACGCCTTCGGCTATGGATTCCTTCTTGGTGCCCTTTTCTTTACTCTTACAGACGGCAATTATCTTAGCAATCATCTATTAAACTTCCCTGTGAGCTACCCACCGCCTATGACAGATTCCAGCATTACCTCAAGGAACTCCTTGTCCTTGTAACGATCCTGAATAGCTATCTGGATGAGTTCCTGATAGGAGTTAACCACTTTGCCCTCGACTATAACAATCGTGTTTGGCCCGTAGCTGAAAAGAAAGTATTTGACTTGCTCAAAGTCACGAATTTCTTCGGCTGGATACGCGCAGGGTCTCCTGATCTTTAATTTGGGGAACTTGGACATTTCACCATCTCCTTTTTGGTGCTTTTTCTTTATTCTTACCGATGGCAATTATCTTAGCCAGGTCATCATCCCTGCTCATTAAGTCTTTTTTCTAGGGCACCGTAGAAAGCCCTCCAGAAGGGGTCAACAATAGGGTGCTCAAGCCTCTTCTCATTCCCTCCTTCTACTAGAACCATTCCCTCCCCCGGCTCAGTCAACTCCCCGGCGATGGAAGACTTGATACCTTTTTGAGCCAAAGCTTCTACTACTTCCCCGGCTTTATGCTGCCGACAGGCGATGATTAGTGTCCCCTCACTGATTGAGGCATAAGGGTCGATGTCAAAATAGTTACATATTTCTTCAACACAATCCTCGACTGCCATTCGCTCCTTCTCTATCCTCACTCCCAGACCAGCCGCCTGAGCCAACTCATATAGACCACCCCATACCCCGCACTCAGTAGCATCATGCATAGCGGTGACACCATTGTCTCTAATACCAACGCCTACCGCAGTCATGGCATCCTCCACCACTGACATCTTATAAAATATCTGCTGCGCCTTCTGACTAAAGCTAAGCCCAAATTCTTTCTCAATAAGATGGGGGAACATAGTAGCGAAGATACCTGTGGCCTCGATAGCTGGACCTTTAGTGATAATCACCTTATCCCTGGCTCTAGCCATTCTAGAAGTAACGTATTCATCTTTTTCGCCAACACCAACCACAGTGGCTCCGCCTACTATAGGGTAATGGCAGTTCTCGTATCTGGCAGTATGCCCAGTGATGATCGAGATGCCGAGTCTTTCGCACTCTTGGTGCATGGTATCCCAGACTATCTCCAGCTGCTTCTTGGTCATCTCCATGGGGAGGTTGAGGTCTATGGATAGAAATCTAGGCTTTAGCCCACAGGTTACAGCATCAGAGGCGAGGATGTGAATGGCAAACCAGGCTGCTCTCTCCCAGCCATATTGGGGGACAATGAATACCGGGTCGCAGGTAAATGAAACCGCCTTGTCCCCAATTTCCACTATTCCCACATCCACTCCATGCTGTGGTCCCAGCAAGACCTTCTCACTCTTAGCCCCTAAGCGGGGAAATATCAGCTCGTTGAAGATTTCAGGGGATATTTTACCAATTTCAGGGATTTCACTCACTGGCGTTGTCCTTTCCTCTCCTTTTGGCAAGGTAGTCCTCAATAGCTGATTTGAGCGCCTCCTCAGCTAGAACCGAGCAGTGCATCTTAACCGGGGGCAGTCCATCCAGGGCTTCAGCTACTGCTCGATTGGAGATTTCCAGTGCCTCACTTATGCTCTTCCCTTTTACCATTTCAGTAACCATGGAGCTGGTGGCAATGGCAGCGCCACAGCCAAAGGTCTTGAATTTGGCGTCAGTAATGGTGCTGTCATTTACCTTAATGTAAAGCTCCATGATATCGCCACACACCGGGTTCCCCACATGGCCGATGCCATCAGGATTTTCTATCTCTCCCACATTCCTCGGATTTTTGAAGTGCTCCATCACTTTTTCACTGTATAGCGACCATACATCACGCATCTCTTTCCCTCCCCTATCTTTGGCTCTTCAAAAAGGGCGACATGGCTCTAAGTTTGGCTACAACTTGGGGCAGAACTTCAAGAACCCGGTTTATCTCCTCCTCGGTGGTCCATTTCCCTAGGCTAAACCTCAAAGAGCCGTGTGCCTGCTCATGGGAAAGCCCCATTGCTAGAAGCACATGGGATGGCTCAAGGCTTTGAGAGCTGCAAGCTGAGCCGGTAGAAGCACAAATGCCCTCTAGGTCAAGATTCAGAAGCATCGACTCCCCTTCAACAAAGTCAACGCTTATATTTACATTATTTGGCAGCCTCTTTATGGGGTGACCGTTGAGCCGAGTATGGTCAATCTGCTCCAGAAGACCTGTGATAAGTTTGTCACGAAGGTAAGTCAGTCGCTCCACCTCCCCACCTATCTCCTGTTGAGCCAGTTCAGCTGCTCGACCAAAGCCCACGATTCCGGGAACATTTTCAGTACTTGCTCGCCGCCTTCGCTCCTGCTCACCACCATGCATAAAGGAGACTAACTTAGTCCCTTTTCTGATATATAATGCCCCAGTCCCCTTAGGACCATAGAGTTTGTGGGCTGACATTGCCAGCAGGTCTACCCCAAGTTCATTTACATCCACCGGGATGTGCCCCACTGTTTGCACGGCATCAGTGTGAAGATAGATCCCGGCTTCTTTGGCAATCTTGCTTATCTCAGCTATTGGTTCTATAGTGCCCACTTCATTGTTAGCGTGCATCACCGAAATGAGGATGGTTTTACCAGTGATAGCCTTTCTTACATCCTCAGGGTCAACCAAGCCATGCTCATCTTCGGGGAGATAGGTTACCTTAAACCCTCGTTTCTCAAGAAACTTGCATGACTCTATCACCGCATGGTGCTCGATGGAGCTAGTAATTATATGGTTGCCCCTGCTCTCATTGGCAAAAGCTGCCCCCTTTATGGCAAAGTTATCTGCCTCAGTCCCACCGCTGGTAAAGATAATCTCCTCGCTCCGGGCACCGATGAGGTCGGCAACCTTAGCCCTTGCCTCCTCTATAGCTCCCTTTGCTTCCTGCCCGTAGGAATGGATGCTGGAAGGATTACCAAATTCCTCGGTAAAATAGGGAAGCATTGCTTTTACTACTTCAGGATGTGTCGGCGTAGTAGCAGCATAATCAAGGTATATTCGTTTCATTCTTAAACTCCCAAAATGTTGGCCTGCGCCCTGTCTGGGACAGGGCTACACGTTCAAAATTCACCCTGTCCCAGACAGCTTTTGTTTTCTCCCTATCTACTCCTCTATATCCCGCTTTCTATCATTTGGAGCTATTCTATCTTACGCTCCTCAAGGCTTTTGAACGTTATGCCCGATTCTACTCCAGGCAGAGGTGCCACAGGCTCACTAAGGAGGAACTCCCCCTTTTGTATCCACTCCTTCAGGATTTGGGCAATCTCCACAGCCTTGGGATAGCTAGATAAAGAAGCGGTGGGCACTCGTTTCCCCCTAACTTCTATCCCGCCACTCTTGAGCTGAGCATAACTAACCTCACCCAGAATGTCCGGCTTCCTCTCGGGGTAGGACTCAGAATAATCCACAATAGGGGCGAAAATGTCAGCATCCCTGACTAATGTGTAGTAAAGAATTTCCTCGGAGAGTATTGGTATAGGAACCCCGATGCCCACCGTTATGGTGCAGCCATAGCCCAACATGCTCGTTCCTCGCAGCCACTCAGACTTCATCTGCTTTAGGTCGCCGATTACGGCCAGCGTTCCCGCCGGTCGTCTCGGGACACCGCTATCAGTTCGAAGCACGTTTGGGGAGTGTTGAGTACCCTGCCAGGCAACAAAGCCTATGCCGCCACCTAGGAAAACCTTGGTTCCAATGCCAATCGTTTTATAATAAGGGTCGTTTAGCAGAGGAGATAGTTGCCCGGCGCTACAGTAATTAGCATTGCCTAACTTGGGTTTTAATACACCCATGTAGGTGTAAATGGTTTTGTCTGACAGGTTAACGGCGACATTGTAGTTCTGGTAAGCGTTCCTCGGGTTAAACAGCACCGCCTCATTAATGTCTTTGATATTAATCCAGGTCTCCAGCTCCTTCCTCGGGTAGCAATCTGTGCCATAAGCGGTGGCTACCAGTCTGATGTCCTTGCCAGCGACAAGCTCTTCAATGACATGCCCACCACCATAATTAAACTCTCCCGGATGAGCTCTATTCCTAGGGTCATCGTCGGGTATAGCGGTAGCCCCGATAAAGATGTCTACCGCAGCAAGCCCAGCGTAGGCCGGAACGTCATTAAGGTAAGTCCGACCACCACCAAGCTTTATTCGTGGTTTGGAGTGTCCGATATTGAGATAGGCGCCAGAAGAACACATTGGTCCAAATGTCCCTGTGGTTACGACATCCACTTTCTCAGCTATCTTTTCGATACCTTCCTCCGCCACAACATCAATTATTTCCTCGGCGGTAACTACTACTGCCTGTCTTTTGAGAATTCTTTCATTGATTTCAGCGATTGTTTTGGTCATGTGTTACCCTCCTAAATTTTCTTGTTCTTACTGGTTCAGCCCTTTCGGGCAACACATTATCCATAGCATCACTACTCTCACTCCTTCTATCCAGCTTCCTAGTCCCGCCACAACAAGCTTAATCATTTCCAATCTCATGCTTCTTTTCTCCTTGGATCAAGCCCTTGTTGACTTTGATTATCTCGGCCAGGATGCTTATGGCAATCTCTTGAGGGGTCTCAGCACCGATTTCTATTCCGATTGGGGCATAAACCCTATCCAATCGCTCCCTTGTCACCCCCTTTTGTAGCAGGCGTTCTTTAACCTCTTTAACCTTCTTCTTACTGCCAATCATCCCGATGTACTTGGCTTTGGTGCCAACAGCAAAGTGTAGACAGCGTTCGTCAAGGACATGCCCCGGGGTATAGATGATAACGTAACTACCTTGATCCACGCTCAATTTAGAGAAGGCACACTCATACTCTTCCACTACTAACAAATCAGCGTTGGGAAACCGCTCACTATTGTTATATTCAGGACGCGGGTCTATAACTACCACCCTGAACCCCAGCATCTTACCTATCGTTGTGGTGCTCTGGGCGATATGCCCCGCCCCAAACAGGTAGAGTGTCTCCGAAGGTAGAATTGGCTCAAGGAAAATATCCATCTGACCGCCACAAATCATCGTTGCCTCCTCTCCCCTACCGGAGAGGTCGAAGTGCACTACTTGCGGCTCACCTGAATTCATTACCTCAGCTGCCTTCTCCCTTACTTGCTGCTCAACACCTCCACCCCCCACCGTGCCAATAAAGGTGCCATCGCCCTTGATTAGCATCTTTGCTCCAGCTTTTCTTGGCGCTGAACCCCGACTGGAGGTGACCGTGGCTAATACTGCCCGCCCTCCTTTTGATGTGATATTGACTAACTCCTGATAAATCTCTAGCATTCTTTTCCCCCACTTGACTCACTTACGTTGAATCTCAGCATTATGGCTTCAAGAACGCCGCCGGCTATAGCTCTCATCTTGTCCCTTATGACATAGCAAACAGCCTTATCATTTACCGGGTCAACCTCAATAAGCTTGACGCCTTTGGATACCTTTACCCCACTCCTCATAAGACCGCGTAATATGCCCCCTATAGGCGCTTCTAATGGCAAGCCTCCAACCCGACCCACAACCTCGCCGGCAATTACTGAGTCGCCAATATTCCGGTCTGTAGTAAAAGTGCCGGCTTGAGGTGCCCAGATTACCCTTTCTTTACTAAGTCCACCTATAGCTACCGGAGTTCCAGTGTTCCTCTCAGCTTCGCCATCAAGTATTACCCTACCCAGGTTATTGCTGTGGTTTGTCTCCACCACAATATGCACGTCTTTGCCGGCGTAAAAGCCCAGTCCCATGGCAATTACTAATAGAGCATCAGTAATCCTGGTTCCGAGGTTTCGTTTCGCCATTATGGCATCAACCAATACATCTGGCTCTATCTTCTCCTTTATTAACACCCCGGGGTCAATTATTATGGGTATGTTGCCACGTTGCCAGACTTTGTAGATTTCTTCCGGTGACGCAGAAACAAGCTGTGCTGTCACCCCCTCAATAGTCTTTACTCCATCAAAAACAGCTTCTGAGAAGGCGGTGCCTCGGCTGACTGCCAGGGGACCAGCTATCTCAGTAAGACAAACCTGGAAATGGCTACGGTGTAGCCGGTGGGCTATGCCACTGGCTACTTCCCCCCCACCTTTGATTAGCACTATAAGCTCAGATAGTTTCCTCACCATTTATATCCCCTCACCCCGGCTAAACTCTCCTTCAATCTCCCTCCTTCTCTCCCCTGATTCATCTGCCAGCGTTACTATCCCAGCTAAACTCTCCAGCCTCTTCAATCGCTCTTCTTGCTTTTCCTGCTCTCTTAAGACAAGCCTTATCGCTTCTGCCACTGGGTCAGGCAACCTCCCGTGCTCTAAGTCCACCAGCGGTTTCTGACGGTCTTCAACTATTCTTCCGGGGATGCCGACTACTGTAGCGCCAGATGGAACTGATTTCACTACTACCGAGCCTGAACCGATTCTGGCACCATTTCCTATGGTGATAGAACCTAGGGCTACGGCCCCGGTTCCAATTACCACGTTATTGCCGATGGTAGGATGGCGCTTCTCCTTCTTTAAGGTGGTCCCACCCAAGACGACCCCTTGATACATCAGCACATCATCTCCGATTTCTGCTGTCTCGCCAATGACCACCCCTGCCCCATGGTCGATAAAGAAACGCTTGCCAATTTTGGCTCCAGGGTGGATTTCGATACCAGTCAAGAAGCGATTGATATGCGACAGGAGCCGGGCTAGAAATTTAAGCCTATGCTGCCAGAGATAATGAGCGAGACGATGAAGCCATAGGGCGTGTAACCCTGGATAGCAGAAGATAACCTCCAGCACACTCCTCGCTGCCGGGTCTTTGGCAAAAACTGTTTGAATATCTTCTTTCACGGTCTTAAACAAGATAGCATCCTTTCCTTTTATTTAACCCTGTTTTTGCTCCTGAAAAAGCCAGGTAGATAAATAGCGCTCGCCGGTGTCAGGCAAAACCACTACTATCAGCTTGCCTTTGTTTTCCTGCCTTCTAGCAACCTCTAATGCCGCCCAAGCGGCTGCGCCTGATGAAATACCTGCCAGAATCCCTTCTTCTTTGGCTAATCTTCTCGCCATTATTCCGGCATCTTCATTGGTGACCTTAATAATTTCATCGACCAAATCCAGTCTCAAAACATCGGGGACAAAGCCAGCACCAATGCCCTGAATCTTATGAGAGCTAGGCTTCCCCCCGGAAAGGACGGGAGAATCAGCTGGCTCAACGGCAATAGCCTTAAACTCAGGCTTTCTGGACTTTATAATCTCAGCTACCCCGGTAATTGTCCCGCCAGTTCCCACTCCCGAAACCAGAATATCCACCTTTCCATCAGTATCTCTCCAGATCTCCTCAGCAGTAGTCAGCCGATGTATCTCCGGATTTGCTAGGTTTTTGAACTGCTGCAGCATGAAGTAGTTTGAGGTTTCCGCCACCAGCTGTTCTGCCTTTCTGACTGCTCCTGGCATCCCTTCGGCTCCCGGGGTAAGTACCAGCTCAGCACCAAAAACGGAAAGGAGTTGTCTCCGTTCAATGGACATCGTATCAGGCATGGTTAGGACGAGCTTATATCCCCGTGCGGCGCAGACGAAAGCAAGGGCAATGCCAGTATTGCCGCTCGTGGGCTCGAAGATAACTGTATCTTTGCTAATAAGCCCTTTCTCCTCAGCATCAACAATCATTGATACCCCTATCCTGTCCTTCACACTGCCTATCGGGTTGAAGGACTCAAGTTTGGCTACTACTTCTGCCTTTAGCCCCTTGGTTATCCGGTTCAATCTGACCAGTGGTGTATTCCCGATTAGCTCGGTAGAGTCTCTGGCTATGCCTCTGGTCAGCTTTGGCAACTGTATTGTCTTGTACCGCAGGATATCTACTTTTGGGCTATTCACCATCTTGAATTTAGCCTCCTCCTAATAGCATGAATCGCGGGCCTTCATAAATCTCCACTTCTTGGTAGCCCCTTTCCGCCAAGTAACTTGAGAAGTCAACTAGCTTATCCCAGCTGGTGACTTGGAAACCACTAGCTATTCTCATCATTTCTGGATTGTCCCAGTCCCACGTCTTGGCTTCGTCAAGCGGGCAAACTCTTACTTTCCCGGTTTCCATATCAATAACTTTTAGCTTAACTTTTGGCTCGGCTTCCATGCGACGACTTACCCATGGTTCCACCAGCTTCCCCAAAGCGGGCAAGTCGATTGAATGAAAGTCGATCGAATGTTGGTCAACACCAGATTTACTATCTTCCTCTGGTTGGCCAATGTAGCCCCGATATTCCTCGCAGAAACATAAGTAATAATGTCTGCCCCGGTAGAGCGGACACTCGTCACACAGCGTGTGGCTGAATGGGCAGAGCATATCTATTTTTGCCATTCCAAACCTCCTTCAGTGAAGAACAACAGCTTTAAAAGCGGTCGTCCTCGCAATCTTCTCCAAGGCTTGAAGCGTCAGATTGATTTCCTCTATAGTATTGAAATATCCCGGACTTAAGCGAATAGTGCCTAATGGGTAGGTGCCCAAGGTCTTATGGGCTGCCGGGGCACAGTGAAGCCCTGTCCTTACCTTAATATCAAACGCCTGGTCAAGAATGGCTCCGGCCTCCCCCGGCTCATAACCGTCAACGTTGAAAGAGATAATAGCTGCTTGCCTAGAACTATCCTTAGCCGTATAAAGAGTTACCCCTGGGAGGTGCGATAGACCTTCAATTAGACTAGCTGTCAAGAATTGCTCATAGACGCGAATCTTCTCCAAGCCTTCCCTCAAAATATATCTCAGCCCGGCACCAAGCCCACTGATGCCGACGCTGTTTACTGTGCCACTTTCGTATCTGTAGGGCAGGTCAAGCGGCTGTTCCTCCAGTTCTGAGTGTGAGCCGGTGCCACCCTCACGCAATGAATCAAGGTCAACTCGTTCACCTATATACAGGACTCCGGTACCCGGCGGTCCAAATAGCCCCTTATGTCCGGAAAAGGCGAGTAAATCAATATTATTTGCCTGAGCATCAATCGGATACTTGCCGGCAGTTTGAGCGGCATCTACCATGAAAATTAGATTGTGTTTTCTAGCGATTGCCCCATATTCCTTAATTGGTTGAACGACCCCGGTCACGTTAGAGGCATGGGTAACCACCACCAGTTTAGTATCTCTCTCTATCGCACTCTCAATATCCTGGGCCGATACAACCCCAGTCTTTGCCGAAGGCGGCAGTCTGGTGACTTTGACACCCTGGCGCTCAAGCTTTCTCAGCGGGCGAACTACAGAGTTATGTTCAATGCTGCTGGTGATGACGTGATCGCCCGGTCTGAGCAGCCCCTTCAGCCCGAGATTCAGCGAATCGGTGCAATTGAGGGTGAATATAACCCGGTTCGTTTCTAAGACGTTAATAAGCTTGGCTACAAGCATTCTGGTTTCTTCCACTACCTCCCTGGCGGCAACAGCCATACTATGGCTCCCTCGGCCAGGATTACCTCCCTTCGTTCTCAGGAAATTGTCCATGGTCTGGTAGACACTCTCCGGCTTGGGCCAGGATGTAGCCGCATTGTCAAGGTAAATCATAAAATCTCCTCACACCCCGATGTATTTGGCATAAAGCCCCCTCGCCAGCGATTCATCATTGGTATTTTTTACAATAGCCCGCCCATCGGGGAAGATAACCAGCTCATGATTATCGACTCGAAAACGAAGCATGAACTCGTTGTAACTTACTTCTCCTATTGGCTTAAGGTGTGTCGCCAGCGTCTCAAAGGAAACTTGCCCTACCTGGGGATTTAGTACTTGGACTGCGTTTTGCCCGCAAAGGGAGGTCGTTTTTGTCCCAAACTTTGCCTCTAAGAACTCATATTTGCCTTGGCAGGTTAGACAGTCGGGACGACGACGAATGTTAAAGCGGCTGAATTTATCTTCCCAAACATTAATTAAGATGAGATCCCGATTGATACTATCTGACCCAACCAATATCTTTATGGCTTCAGCCGATTGCAGAGAGCCGATAATGAATGGGGCTGGGCTGATTACGCCTGCTGTGTCACACGTCAGTACTAGTCCCCCGCCAGTCGGGCTAGCTGAGACACATCGGAAGCAGGGGGTTTCGTGTGGAATTATTGTCATAGTCATTCCGGAGGAAGAGATGGCCCCCCCATAGACCCAGGGGATATTATGCTTTAAGGAAACATCGTTGATGAGAAAACGGGTCTCTAAGTTATCCAGCCCGTCCAAGATAACATCAGCACCGGTGATAAGATTCTCAATGTTAGTATAGTTTATATCGGCGACGATACCTTCAATTTCAATTGAGGAGTTCACCTTTTTCAGGTGTCGCTCGGCGGCTATTGCCTTTGGTAGCCCAGCCTTTATATCCTCTTCATCAAATAGGACTTGCCGCTGCAGGTTGTGATACTCGATAAAATCCCGGTCAATAATCCTTACTTTACCCACACCGGCGCGCACTAGAGAAGTGGCAATAACAGTTCCCATGGCTCCGCAGCCAATGATTACCACACTGCTACTGCCTAGTTTCCTTTGACCCTCTTCACCTATGCCACGGGAAAGAACCTGTCTTGAATACCTGTCAATCATGAGGTCACTGTCTCCTTCTAGGCGTACTTTCCTGCTACCGACTAGCAAACTTAGATGTTATACATTGCTGGTTCAGGCTGTTCTTTCTTTCTTTGTCGCTCAACTAAATCTTGCACGGTGGTAGACCTTAGAATCCCATCCATTGCCTGTTTCAGTTCACCCCATATATCACGGGTCACACATAATTTAGAGCGGCTACATATTTCTGGATTACTAATGCACTCCGCTGGAGCAATCGAACCCTCAAGAAGTTGGATGACTTCACTCAACTTTATTTCTTCAGGAGGTTTAGCCAGCGAAACTCCACCCTTTGCCCCCCGGGTGGTTCTTACTATACCCCCAGCTATGAGAGGAGTAATCAAATGCTCTAGATATCGTACTGAAATCTGCTGCCTCTGAGCAATGTCTTTTAGCAGAACCGGTCCCTCCCCCTGATGGAGTGCTAAGTCCAGGAGTGCTCTGGTTCCATAACGTCCTTTAGTCGAAAGCTTCATTGACTTTGCTCCTTGTCTACTAATATTATCAACTTAGTATACAATAAAGTGTGGCAATTGTCAATAGTAGGTTTCAAGCTTCTGGGGATCAAACTTGATTAGGAATTTGCCGCAACTGGCATTGCACAACAGGGCGGGTCGTGCAATAGTGCAGGTGTTTGAGCTTCAGTGCCCGTATGTTCATCGCAAATGCCGTCATTTGATACACTGCTCTATTCATTCTATACTAAAGGTGATGGCTGAAAACGACAAGATACTGGTTGTGGAAGATGACCGGACCTTGCTTAATGTCCTCAGATATAACTTGACCAAAGAGGGCTACAGCGTAGTTACTGCCATTGATGGTGTCGAAGCATTAGAGGTCGCACGAAGAGATAAACCAGACTTTATCATCCTGGACATAATGCTGCCTAAAATGAGCGGCTTTGAGGTATGCCGCATTCTACGGAAGGAGATGACTGTTCCCATCCTGATGCTGACGGCTAAGACGGAGGAGATCGACAAAGTAGTCGGACTTGAAATCGGCGCCGACGATTATATGACTAAGCCCTTCAGCATGAGGGAGTTGCTCGCCCGAATACGTGCCATGCTGCGCCACAGCCTAGATGCTTTTGTCAGCAGGGACGCTGAAGTGGCCAAGAAAGTCAGTACTGAAGATGACCTAGTTGACCATCTCCATGACCAAGTGTTTCGAGAGTTACTCGTCTTCATGGCGGAAGACCCGAAGACGATTACTCGGGCAACACGCCTTATCTTGGTGGCTCACAACTTGGAGCGCACCAGACCAATGACAATCAAACACCTCCACCAGCATCTGTGAAGAAGGTCAATGATAAATATCGAAAATGGGTTAAGACGAAAATAGAACAAGGAGAAAAAGATGAATAACACGATGAAAAAAGTAGCCATTTACGCCAGAGTGTCATCAGAGCGACAGGACACCGACCTCTCCATTTCGGCCCAGCTTAAGGCGCTCCGCGAGTATGCTTCGCGAAACGGCTATATTGCTGTAAGAGAGTTTGTCGATGAGGCGGAAAGCGGACGCAGCGCAGACAGGCCGGCCTTCAGGGAAATGATTTCCATGGCCCGCCGCCCATCAAAACCCTTTGACCTCATACTGGTCTGGAAATACTCCCGGTTCGCGCGTAGCCGAGAGGATTCCATCGTCTACAAAACTCTGCTGCGTAAGAACGGAGTGCAGGTGGTGTCCATTACCGAGCCCTTTGAGGATACCCCTACCGGCAGGCTTCTTGAAGCCATTATAGAGAGCCTGGATGAGTTTTATTCGGCCAACCTGGGGCAGGAAATCATCAGGGGCATGCGGGAGAGCGCGTCAAGAGGCTTCTTTTTGACCGCCCGTCCACCCTATGGCTACCGCAAGATAAAGGTAAAGGACGGTAGCAAGGAGCGCCCGAAGCTGGAGGTCGACCCCACACCAGTCCTATCGTTACGCGCATCTTCCAAATGCTGCTTCGGGACAGTGGGCTTACCGAGATCGCAAAATCACTGAACAGGGAAGGCATCCCTGCGCCCAAAGGGAAAAAGTGGAATAAGACCACGCTGCACAAGATAGCCATCAACGAAGCCTATACCGGAACATTGGTCTGGGGTATACACAGTAAGAGCCAGGAGCCTATAAGACTGGAAAATGCCTGGGAAGCAATAATCCATAGGGAGACCTTCAATAAGGTCCAGGAGCTGCTCAAGCAACGTTCACCAGTCATGTCCCACCCCAGGCGCGTGGTCAGCCCCTATCTCCTCAGCGGCATCGCCCGCTGTGGGCGTTGCGGCAAGGCTCTCATCGCCTCCGAAGCTAAGGGAGGCCAATTCACTTACTACGTTTGCGGAACTCTCATTCGCCAGGGGGCAGGCTCATGCGATACGCCTTATCTCAATGCCCACAAATTCGAATCCCTGGTGATAGACAAAATAAAAGAGCATATTCTTACCGAGGACAATCTTCGCGAACTGGTGCGGCTGGTAAACGAGGAGATGGATGCCCAGGCAAGCGAGTATAGAGAGCGGGTGGATGCTGTCATCCGGGAGAGCGATGAGACCAACCGTCGCCTCAGCCGGCTCTATGACGCTCTGGAAACAGGAAGCCTGACCACGGAGGATGTGGCACCCCGGATCCGTGACCTCCGACAACGCCAGAAGCAGCTTGAAACCTCAAGGTTCGAACTGGAGGCCAGTCTGTCTGACCGGCGTGTGGAACTGGCAGACCGCGGGCTGGTCACCGAGTACGTCACGGACCTGAGAAACGTTCTGACTTACAGTTCACTCGCCGAGCAGAGGGCCTTCATCCGCAGTTTCGTGAAAGAGGTGAAAGTTACTGGCACTGATGCCTTGTTGACTTACACTATGCCCCTACCGCCACAGGGAATAACCCAGGAGTGGGCTGGAGTTCTTAATACAGTACACTATGGTGGAGCTGAGGGGATTCGAACCCCTGACCTCCTCCGTGCAAGGGAGGCGCTCTCCCAGCTAAGCTACAGCCCCAAATCAGAGATATTATACCAATAAGGGGTCTCATTCGCAATTTGCTG
>Ga0172362_10002417_pt1 | contig 16225 bp, 10 predicted proteins | sample LakKivs1_kivu2a2_FD_114534 | JGI IMG/M metagenome (GOLD analysis project Ga0172362, IMG submission 114534) | Sediment microbial communities from Lake Kivu, Rwanda - Sediment s1_kivu2a2 | ecosystem: Environmental > Aquatic > Freshwater > Lake > Sediment | place: Rwanda: Western Province, Lake...
CTGCCGAAAAGGCAGCAGTCGCCGCGGAGAGCGTATACAATCAGGCTGTATTTGCTACAGTAGCCAGTGATGAAGCAACTCGTACTGCTTTGATTGCGGTTATGGCCAAAGAAGAAAGCCTTGCAGCACAGGATCGCGTTGATCAGGCTCAAGGTTTGTTGAGCAAGGCTGCAAGTGGTTCCGCTGAACAGCAGGCTTTGCAGGCTGAACTTATTGCAGCAAAAGCCGCTGCAGTCGCCGCAGAGAAAGAACGTGAAGCCGCGCTTGCAGCCGCTGCAGCCGCCGCTATTGCCTCGCAGCCAATTACTGGAATTAAATACTATATTAAGACTGCTCTGAATCGTCCGCTTAAGATTCGAACAGTTGATGGTGGTAATGTACCTGGCGCAGTTCAGACTTTGCAGCGATGTGACCCTGAGCAAGATCTTGGTGACTGCCAATGGGTGTTCGAAAAGTCAACTCACAATCCTGGTGCGTACTTTATTCGATCATCTGATAGTCCTAATTTGTACCTTGCAGCAACTAATGGTTTCGCGTTGGGTAGCCAGCAGTCACTTATTGCGTGCGATCCCAATAACAAGAATGTGCCGAGCTGCCAGTGGGAGTTTATTCCATCAGCAACTTCTGAGGGTATGATGTACATTAAATCGGCCGCTGGTAATTTGTATCTTACAACACAAAGTGCAGATCGCGCCAACCCCGATTTGGGAGATCCGATGCAACTTGATCAGTGCGATTCGAGCAAGAATCTGTCGTCATGCCAGTGGTTGCTTATTCCGCCGATTGTTTGATTGCGGGCATATCATAGAAATAAAAACAATAAAATTATTTTTTTGTAATTAATATATCATTAAAAAGATGGGACCAGCAGCGATAGCTTTGTTAATTGTAGCGATTATTGCAACACTGGGAGGTGGTGCCGCAGCCACTTACTTTATTGTTAAATCTACTAAACCTACTGATAAGCCCATTATTGCAAATAAATCTAATGCTAACAAGAAAGTGGAGGAAGCCAATAAAATTGTTGGTGATCGAACAGCACAGTTGATAGCTTTACAGGCTCAAATTGATGCATTAAAGGAACGAGCAGCAGATGATCCAAAGGTCGAAGTGCTTGTGGAACAATTGGAAGAAGTAAAGGAAAACACTGCTGATGCAGTGGTTGCTGGTCAAGATAAGGCCGAACTTGCCAAAATGGCTCGAGATGCGCTCTCGGAAGCAAAGGATGCTGAGCAGCGTGCAATTACATCAGCAGATAAAGCCGAAGATAATAATACTCTGGCTAAGGGTCTTGCCGTCAGCATTAACAACACCGCATTAAACGTGCTGTTGAGTGAAATTTCACGCGCGGCATCTAATGCAGCACGTGAATCACGATCTGCCAATGCAGCCGTTGCAACTGCGGAAAGTGCAGTCACTACATCAGATGCGGTAGCCGCACAACTTGCTGCGGCTAAGGCCAATGGTCATGCGGTATCTGCAGAGATTTTTGCAGAAGAAAGCCGTCTTAAGTTTACTGAAGCACAAGCATTATCTGCTGAATTGCTGGAAGGTGCCGAGCGCGATGCCATGTTACTTGAGGTTGCCAAAGAAACCGCACTTCTTGCGGTTGAAACTGCTAATGCGGCACGAACACGTGCCAATAATGTGTTAGTGGAGGCCAATAAATTTACGGCTAACACAAATGCAACTATTCGAAATGCGGCAATTGAAGCTCGCACAAAGGCCAACTCGGTTGTTACGTTGTCTAATTCAGCAGCTGCGTCTCAGCGTAGCACCAATAACTTTGTTACTTCCAAGAATATTCCAAGTGCAGAACGAACTGCAGAAGAAGCCCGAGTACATGCGGAAAATGCAGTTAATGCCGCCGATGACGCGGAGCGTTTACTTGAGCTCATGCAGAATATTATCATTGATGTAAACAGCGAAATTGAAAATGCTTTGGTTGCTCGATTAGCAAACGCTGGAAGTACTGGTGACACTGCAGTAAATGACGTTAATGCTGCGGTTAGCAAAGTATCAACTGGTCGCACTACTATTGCTCAAATGGCCACCACCATAACTACTACTGGTATGCAGAACATCGTGGCATCTGCTAATGCCTTAAATACTGATGTTGAAGCCATGCGAACTGCGATTGTTGGTTTGGCCAATACTCTTAACTCGCAAATTGCAGCAAAGAATGCAACAGGCGCTGAATCCACATCCACTAACATGCGTAACACCGCCACTCGTGCAACGGATCGTGCTAAGGAAATGGATACACTGTTAGCAAATGCAAATACCGAACGAACTAGTGCCAACGCAATAAACGCATCAAACGCTTCACGTATTGATGCAGCGCGAACATCTGTTAACGCTGCGTTGTCAACTATTGCTCAGAATGCTGGTAGTGTTGCCACTGCTAAGTCTGCACTGCTCACTGTAGCATCAGGAAATGTAAGCACTTCAATGAGCACAATTCTTACATCGTTTTCAGCTGTTGAAACTGCAATGAACGCAGTAGTTAGTGAAGGAACAGCAGCAAAGAATGCTTTTGATGCTGCTGCGACCGGTAATAACGTTAGTGGCGCTGAGGCTTCTGTGCCGATAATGAATGCGCTTGTATCTCGAGCCAGTCAGCAGGCAGCAGCTGCACAGACACTTCTTGCCGAGGCTCGAGCTTTACCACCACCTACCACTGGCGGTGGCGGTGGCACTGTCGGCGGCGGTGGCACTGTCGGCGGCGGAGGTGTTGTTGCTACACCCGTAAACTGTGTTGTAAGTTCATTTACACCGGATGCATGCACAACTTGCTCCAATGGTATGTTGACACAACGACGCACTGTCTTAACTCCGGCTGCAAATGGTGGAACACCGTGCCCATCATTAACAGAACAAATTTCATGCACAACTGCAGGTTGCCCAGCACCGCCACCGCCAGGACCTGTTCTTCCACCTCACTTGGCTGGTGCTAGAATCATTTTCAGTTCCGTAGGATCTCCTTCTAATTTCATGGGTCCTGATGGCAGTGTAAGTGTAAATAATGATATTGAATTGGACAATGATTGCCAAACTGAAGATCGCTGCAACTTTAGATTTATTCCCAGCAAATTTGGTACAGCTGCATCACCCTTATACTTTGTTGAGTCTCCATACCGCCCTGGAATTTACTGGAAGGTTGATAGTGGTGCCGCAAATGAACGATTGGAGTTTGGTTCATGCAACCCTGATGTTGATGAAAAGACATGCCAGTGGAGTGTAGTAGATGTCAATAACAGCAACTATCAATTCCGATCGGCCGCACGAGACCGATTGTTTGTACAAGCAGATGCTTCTCCATCTGGTAGCTTAGTTCGTATTCAGCCCGGTGGCACAAGTGATTTAAGCCGATGGCGCCTTGTAACAAAACAATAATTGATGCAAACAAAAATACTAACACCTTAATGAAATTTATTATTTTGAATGATAAATTTATAAATATTTTTTTGCACTAATATACTAAATATGCCTGAGACTATTATTCATTCAACTGGAGTTAAACCTTCGATATTAATCGCGGTTTTAGCGGTTGTAGTAATTGTGGTGGCTATATATTTTATTAGCAAGCAGTATAGTGAAGAAAATAAAAATACTAAGGCTGCCGCCAATGCGAATTCTGAAGTTATTGCATTAAAGGCCAACTCTAAAGTTCTTACCGAGGAAGCAATTAGAGCGCAGGTGTTAGCATTACTTGCTGCTAATAAAGCGGAAAAGGCCAAAGATCTTGCAGCAGCAAATCCCGGTAATATTCAATTAACTGCAGCGGCTAATGCTGCAACTCGTGATCAAATTATAGCTGAGGCGAATGCTAAGGCTGCAGCAGGTGTAGCGAGTGCTGTTACTAAAGACACTGCGGCTGCTCAAGAAAGTGCCGCACATACTGTTGCAAAAGTAGACAATGATAAAGCAACAGCTGCTATTAATGCAAATAAGGTAGCAGCATCAACTGCAGCCAATGCCGCGGCAACCGCTGCCACTCTTGCAGGTACTGCTAATGCTCTGGCCGCTAAACAAGCAGCAGAAGCCGCTGCTAAAGCCGCTCGAGAAAGTGCTATTTCGGCAATTAACACTAGCATCAGTGCCATTAATTCTTTATTAACTGCCGGTGCAATTTCAGCATCCAACGCCCAACGTGATTCTGAATCGGCACTTGCATTAGCCAATAAGGAGTTTCGAGATGCTGATTTAACATCTTTTGCAAACAGTGCATTGGATGCATCATCAGTTGCTTCAGTTGCATCTTTGCGCATCAATGCCATTGCAAAGAAACTCAATGACTTATCTGCGTTTATCAAGACAGATGCGGTACTTGCACTGGGTAGCAAGCCATCAGATGTAGTCGCAGAAGTAGAGAACGATCTTCGTGTTGCGAATTTAGCAGCAACAGATGCAGCGAACGCCGCTCGTGCTGCGCGTGATGCATATCTTCGTGCTCAAGAAACATACGATGCGTTGTTCCAGGCGCAGGTTATTTTAGCAACTAAGCAAGCAAGTATGGCTGAGAATGCGGCGATGGCTGCGTCTACTGCTGCAATGAATGCTTTGCGTTATGCCGATGAGGCCGAAATATTAGTAAATGCGCTTCCAGTTGAAGGTTTCTCAAGCCCTACCGAAGCCGATGCTGCCACTCGAAACAATGCAATTAGTGCCCGTGAAGCATCAGTTGCTGCACGATTGGCTGCAAATAAGGCAACAGCATTCGCTGCTGAATCTCGCGCTGCTGCACTTGCTGGTAATGTGGCGGCTGCAACTTCGTTTGCAATTCAAGCATTGGCGGCTGCATCTGAAGCCAACAATCACGTAACTCGCGCAAAGTCTGCTCGTGACACTGCGGCATCCGCTTCAACTGCTGCTAATGTTTTACGTGCCAATATTCGAGCAACACAGCGTCAGAACTTAATTGATCAGGCAATGATACAAGCGGATCGTGCATCAAACGCATATACTTCATCGCTTAATAGCAAGCAGACTGCTCAGAACAACTCAGTGCTTGCGGCTTCTTTAGCGGCCATGACTGATCGTGATACAGCCAGTATTCAGTTTGCAGAAGCAACTCGCTTGGCTGCGGAAAAGACAGCGATCGACTCTGATAACATTGAAATTGCTGCAGGTATTTCAGCACGTGCTGCTTTGGAAGGTGATATTGCCACTGCGACGGCACAGGCAAATCGAGCAGTTAATTTGTTAGCAAGTGCCAAGCAAAACGAATTAGAATCATCGGTTCAGTTTCAAAATACTAAGAATGCAGTAAGTATGGCTAAGTTACGAGCAGATGCTGAAATTGCGGCGGCAACAGCAGCTGCTGCGGCTGCCGCGGCTGCTGCTAAGGCGGAAGCGGAACGACAGGCTCGACTTCAAGCTGAACAAGATGCCGCAGAAGCAGCGGCGGCTGCAGCAATTCGTTTACAACAGGAGCGTAATGCAGCTGCTGCACAAAACACTGCGTTGCCAAGAGAAGGCGCATCGGTGTTCTTAAAGACGTCACTTAATCGACCCTTGTATGTTCGCACAGATGATACTCCTGCTGCTAATGTAACATCTTCACTTGCTCGATGCAGTGTTACAAGCAATGATCCGGGATGCAAGTGGAAGTTTGTGCAGTCGCCGCACAACCCATCATTATGGATGATTCAGTCGCCGGATCCGTCATTGTATTTGAGCAGCCGTGTATCTTCATTTGGAGAACCGCAAATCCTGCAACCATGCACTACAAACACACCTACTTGCCAGTGGAGCCTTCGACCTTCACTTACTCGAGAAGGCAGCTTCTATATTAAGGCATCAGATGCTGATTTGTATGTGCAGGCGCAAGGTGCCGACCCAACTGCCCCAGATTTGGGATCTGCTCTTGCATTAGGAAATTGCGAACCAGAATTAAATTACACTTCTTGCCAGTGGGTGAGTCAATAATTAAATTAATTGAGCAAAAAAATCAATTAACCAAAAAAAATATTTTTTGCTGGTTTATACCAAATTATTCATAATCACGAATTACAATACCATCCGTACGCGCACGTACCGGAACGCCATCAGTGCTTAATTCATCGTACTTAATTGTTAACATCTTACCCTTATATTTATTTTCGAAGTGAGTAAGACCATTTTCTTCAACTTGACTCATTTTAACATATAATTGTTTACGTTCATCTAGTTCCATACCTAAGTTAATTGTAAGGACGCGAGGAGGACCATTAGGGTTCGGAATTTCTAATTCAAACATCAACGCACCTTCCGACTTTCCCTGTGTACCAGCAAGATAACCTAGAATTTTATATTCACCATCAAGAGTGGGCTTAAACTTCAATAAATATTTACTATGATAATCATTATATGAATATTCATAAGGTTTATCAAGTCGCAACATTAAGCCTTCGAAACCATCAGCAAGAGCAGTTGCATATTTCTGATCCAGCTCCGCTTTAGACTCGATGCGCCAAGTGGTCACGAATTTAATATATTTTAATTCACCTGCTTGTTCTTGCAACTTCTTTAACAGTTCCATACGCTCAGTCTGCGTGAGTGCAGGTTTATCAGGAATAAACAAATCATACACATGATATTCGAGTTTAATAATTTCCTGCTTACTTTCATTTAATTCCTGACGCGCAGTACCGCTAATAACTTGAAGAGGAACACCGTGTTTATAAACTTCGCCATCAAGATATACGTTTTGCATTTTCTGATCAACTGCCACCAATAACAATTGAAAGAGTTCGGCCTTCAAATATGAGAATCCTGGGTATACTTTGCGAGTACGAGAATACATAACAACATCTCCTTCGGCGTTCATTGTTGCAATTGCACGTACACCATTAAATTTATATTGCACATATTTAGGTGATGGCAGCGACCAATCCACTGGAACTTTTTGATCAGCATACGACTGAGACAACATAGGCGGATACATTTCGCACCCTTCCTCATTTGTAGGTTCTCCTTCTACAGATTTGGCCATTTGCTTATTATATTTCGAGAACGCATCTCTGAGTGCCTGAGTAAATACATTAGTGGCATTAGCTTTACCAATATTCTTGCCTTCTCGAATATAAGTGGGCGGACTTTTCTTTATTTTACCATCGTCTCCTGTCTTGCTGAGAACTTTAATCCATCCAACGACTGGAAATCCGCCCTGCGGTTCAATAACTGTTTTGCTATCGAAGAAACTATCATCAATTAGCACAAATTTATCATTAGGGTTATCTCCATTCTCATCAAGTAATTTAGTATCTGATTCTATGCACAATCGCACAATAATGGTCCAATAAGTTGTTTTGCCATTTCTGTTGGTACTAACCACTTGATCAAATGAATATGTATGAGTTTGTGTTAGCTTACCTGGAAGCTCCTTACGAAAATCTCGAATAGTTACAGATTTGCTTGCCATATCCTCACCGATCACTCACCTACTTATCTAATCTTAATTTATAAATCAATTTTTCAATTAAGAAATTGTTCTATTATTTAAGTATGTGATTCTATAAGTATATAAGTATATTCAAAGTTTAATCAACATGAGCAACAGCGAAGAAACAAAAAAGGCAAAGCGTCGCGTTAAGAAGGCGACAAAGAAATCGGGTCCAGATACTCCTCGAACACCTGCTAGGGAGGCAGTTGAAAGCGACCTGAAACTAATTCCGATGTCATCGGAATTTGATGGTTCTGATAAATTGCGCCCACATAACATGGCCGCAGTTGATCGTCTGCTTGACGACTGCAAAGAAATAATAGGAGGAATAAAGCGAGGTGATAATGTTATTGTAGAAGTAGTTACAGTGGTGCCGACATTGATGGAGATGGTGCGATCTTATCCTGGATTACGAGGATTAGAAAAGAAAATTGTAGTATTGAAAGTAATTCGACAAATCTTGAGTGAAGTCGAAATGACGCGAGAAACACATTCTGCTGTTGATATGGCAGTTACCTTTTTAGTTCCGTGCTTAATTGATATGATTGTTGCAGCGGCTGATGGTAAATACGAGTTGGGTCGCAAGTGGCGAAATGTTAAGAAATCGTGGAACCTTATGGTTGGCTGCTGCGGATGCGCATGCTGCAAGTCGGCATGCACTTGCACAGATTAAAAAACAAAAAATCAATATGTATATAAACACATTTTTAAACATATTTAGAAATACGATTAAATGTTATTTTATGCATGATATCACCACATGGCATACTAAAAGTTTCATTAAGATAATCTTCAATAGATTCATCAATTGACTTATTCAAATCCTTATTTTTTTGATATTCATTACTCACATTTGCATCTACAAGCAATACAAATTGTTTGAATGCCGCTTCAATATTAATAGAACTAAATGTAGTGTAAGTGACTTTTGACTCACCCTGATCTGAATATATAGTAGCATTAGCAACAATACGATATCTAAATTTTTCTACAAATGCTTCATCAACTTTAGAATAATAGTTGTAGATGATGGTGTTAAGAATGGCATATAGATGTTCAGGCGCATAATCGTTGTTAATTACCTCATCAAATTCAGCATTATTAAGATCAATTTCACTAGGATGATTAGGGTCTCGATCAATAATTCTGTTCGCACGATTAATTTTAATTGTTACAAATCCAGCTTTCTTAAGTGCCGCCATCTCGTTTTTAAATCGCATATCGGGCACGCATGCAACCTGCACACCGGTATTATTACCTGGTGTCTGCTCGTTATACAAAGAATCCTTTTCAATATTTGGCATAACCACGTCAACCCAAATATTATCATGATAAACTTCACGAAGTTTAACTCCAATAGTTTGAAGCAACTTTGGATCTTTAACATTAGGCTTACCCAAATAATTCTGAATTAATGCGGCCAAATCGTAAACAGGAGTGGCAAATCGATACAATTTGCTTCTAAAGAGCTTATCGATATATTCGCAGGCAGTGTCCTTACCTACTCGGGCCTTGTGACCAAATGCCAGTTTGAGTGGAATGTGAGACATGATTTTGAGTGTTTTTGCGTGTTTTTTGACTGGTTTTGTGGTGTATATAGAGAAGTTCTGTATAATACTACTGATAATATAAAGATTCAAATTTGAATTTCTAATACAAAATGATAAAGGCCTCAAATGCACAAAATTACTATTGGGTATTTAGGCAATGAATTTACTGTTGTATTGGTAGTTATAGATGAAACTCTGCAGATTAGCTGCAATATGGGAACGTCTATAAAAATTGATTTCTTAGATATTATTGCAGATAATAGCGAGTATAAAAAACTTGTTAGAAAACTACTGAAGGAGTGTGAATATAATATGCAGATTTTTACGGTTCTTATTTATTTGTTCAAAGAAATTATTAACAGCTATAAACATACGGTTAAAGTTGATAATAATATTAATCTAAGGTTTACTACGACGGAGTTAACTATTATTGGTAATACTGTGGAGTGTATTAAAATTCCAAAAGGAAGAGAAATTCTCAACTGGAATCTTAAAGATGTGTTTAAGAATATTGTTGTTGATGTGAATGTTGTTGAGGGCGTTGTTGATGATGTAGATGACGCCGAATAAACGCGAGAAAAAACATAATAATTACCATCAAGTTGCGCAAATATAAAAAAATATTTTTTGTATTTGGTGTTGTATTTGAATAGTCACACATGCACCTAATTATTGTTTGTCGGCCTTAGTAGAGACGCGTCGGAAGCCCACCACTTGATGAAGCGAAATATATTGTTTATCGGCCTCGGTAATTTGATTATACATCACCTGGTTGACCTTTTGAAAGTCCGGTAAATAAGTATCAAACTGTTCATTTAAATCAACCTTTAATCCCAAACTTCCAGCTTGTTTAATCAAATAAGTTATGTTACACAAGGGTTCCTCATACATTTCATCCGTAAAAGGCAGTGCAACCGAAATTGTCTGCCCGGTTTCACTGAGTGTTTTACCCGAGTATAATTTTTTAATCTTATATTTAGTTGTGGTGGTATTATTGATGTCGTCATTGAGCATCCAAGTTTCATTTTGATCAATATCTTTTAATAACGTCCATACACGCTGACCGTTCATTACCGTTACACTAAAGTAACCACCAATCTTAAGCAAGTTAGATACCAGTTGCAATAAGTTCGTAAGCTTTGCAGGAGAATCGCAAAAGTAGTGAATTGCAAAAGACATATTAATATAATCCACAGTGCCATTTGAAATATTAAAGTATTTCATTCGATCTATAAGCTGTTTCCAGTCAGTGGATAAGTCAGCAGACATAATATTAACAGTCATGCCACTATGACCACGATTACTCATATGCTTAGCGTTCTTTTCGATAAGAAATTGCTTTCTGTCGTTATAAATAAGACTAAACTTACGCTGGATAAGTTCAGTAAGTGCATTTTTGTCAATATCAACAAAGAGAGTGCGAAGTACACCGCACTCTTCATATCGATGCAAGTCCGCACCTCGACCACTGGCCAAATCAACAACAAGAGACGTTGCAACTCGCGGGTTCTTAACATTAATATTTGCTAATACGTCAGTAAGTTCGCGAGGCGGCGCTTCAGGTGCCAGATCAATTGTATAGCGTTTAATAACAGTACCAATAACAAATCGATGAAATCCGTTCTTTGCTTTATATTGCGGACTGGACGTTGTGGTGAAATAACCAGCATTATAGTCAGATAGATTTTCGAAAAGAAGCGGGTTAACATAATTCTGATAGTTCAATTCAGCGGTGCGATAATCATTACCAAAATAATTTGAATCAACCTGACGATCATGGCGAATTCGCGTTACCACCCACGGGTCATTAATTTGACCGCTCTTCTTGCGCATTTCAACAATTTTCATGTTGAGGTTTGATGAAGCGGCTTCCTCGGTAGTTCCTTCAACTAGTTTACCAACAGGATGATAATATAAATAATCGCCTGGGTTCGCGCTTGGTGTAAACTGAATGGGCATGTACGTGTGGTCACGATTTTGATTATTTTTGATATTGTGGCGCACACTAGGGAATATATGATCATACTTAGGAATAAGGGTAAGACCGAGCTTTTTATGCATTTCTTCATCAATGCCTACAAACAACACGTATAAATCAAAACCGGGTTTCTTAATAAACGGATCAATTCCAAGCAGCTTACTATCAGCAAGCACTAGCAAGAAATCGATAGTGTTTTCCTCAATGGGCTTCCACTTGTACCACGCGGTATTAAAATAATTGTTTGTTACGATGGCTGTTTTTGTCAAATTCATATTCAAGCGAGTGGGTTGACTAACTGCCGGATCGGAGTTTACGAGCATTACGCCATCAATTTCATACGAGTATTTCTTATTCCACACCGATTCAAACTGCTCCTTAAGCTTCGATCTCTCGAGTTTAACAAAATCCTTTGCTCTGCACTGAGAATCATCAGGTAAAAAGTTTGTGACTATAGTTGCAACTTTGGCCAAGTGCTGAATACGAGATTCAAATGGCGCACTAACTACGTTGGTGCCTTCAATAACCATTACATCGAAAATCAAAACAAGGAATTTCTTATAAGTGACACCATCCGGGTTCAATGCAATTGGAATCAACTCGGCATCTGCAATAGTGACTGGTCCCGTTGTGTGAGTATTGTGATTAGCAGGATGAAATAATTCAGTGAGACGATCAGTAATCAATCTGCATCGATTACCCTCCACGCTTACCAAGCAGCGGATGCCGTTTGCTTTCTCGGTGATAAATTTGCCTTCAATGTGTGGCCAAATATCTGCATAAGTAGAACAAGTGAGTGACATAGCCTGATTAAGCAGGCGCTTCATACCATAAGTTCCATTTTGATAATAACTTATATGATCACGATTAAGTAATATTTGCCCGGCAATATGAACAATTTCCTCGTGAATAAGCTTCTGAGCAGTATAGTTTTGAGAAATAAGCGCAAAGAGCGACTGCATAATATTAGTAATTGATTCCGCTTTAAGAGTTTGACGATTGCCTACATGCTCTACTTCGGCCTCGAGAGATGTAATTTGCATATAATCAATAGATTCAAGGAAGTTTTGTTCTGTTTTAGGATTAAACATGCTAGTTAATGTGGTTTTTAGACTGTCTTTGATATCCATTAATTTAGCACTTCGTACGGCAGTAAGATCTACTCGCCATTGTTCATCTTCGGACATGAAGCTGATACGGATCTTAATACGCACATCAGCATCTTGTGACGTTTGAAATACATTACGGGCATCGCTTGGATTACTAGTTTTATGTGTATTTATCAGCTCAACTTGATGTTGTTCACGTGATAAATTGATAGTATAATCTATATAGTCTTGCATTCTGATTGGGCGCACCAATGAAGTTTTTTTACTCTTAGTGTCGCTGATCTTAGTTTTTTCATTATTGTTTGCAAATATTTGCTGGCGAATTTTAGACACACGAAGATCGTTTTTGCCGATTATAGTATCGGGAGTGATAAAATTCACCGAATGTTGAATATCCTTAAACTTAAAGTTTGAACTGGCGATTAAGGCATTAATAAGAGATACAAAGATTTCTTTATTAATGGACTTAAGTCGAAGTTCTAGCTCGAGATTACCATCTCCATTGATGGTATCGCGATACTTGTTGATTATGGCTTCAATCGAAGAGTCACTCATCTACAGTTATCTATTTTAATCTATAATAATCAAATTTTAATTCATTAAAATACAACAATTGAATAAATTAAAAAAATAAATAGTTGGGAGGGTTGATATAAGGTGAGTTTAATTCTGACCAAATCTCATAAATGGGGGAATATTAGAAATATCTATTCCTGGTGAATTTGAATTACCAATAGAAATTCCGTTTGGAGATACCAAAGGAAATGGACCTCGCATTGGCTGTAAGGATGGACCCCGACGGATCTGCTGTTCTTGTGCTGTTTGCACCTTATTCTTAAAATAGTATCGAATATATGTGTATTCAACAAATTTAAATGGTCCGATCATTATAATAATCGCAAGGAAAATCAAGTTCAGGTACTCAGTGTCTTCAAACAAATTATATATAAATCCAAGAGCGGCGAAAAACACACTAAATAGGTAAACAAATCGCAATTCATTAATAATATGATCTTTGTGATAATACCCGTCAATAATTCTGTCAAACTTCATATAACGTAACCATTGGCTAACATTTGCAAATGCAGTCTCAATTAAACTTTGTGAGCTATTCAAGGCGTTGTTAAATGTAATTCCACCTATATTACCTGATGGCGTGGGAGAAGGCGGTGTTGTTTGCTGCGGTGGAAGCGTTTCTTGCTGTTGATTTCTTTCTTGATTTCTTTCTGATCGTATACGCATTACAATATCTCGATTAACTTCTTCGAGAGAACCATCTACAATTTCATTAAATAGCGCATCACGAACTTCATCTCGTATACGTTCAGCAGCCGTTTTCTTTTCTTGTTCTGCTTTCCATTCCTCATCTAATTTGTTCCATTCTTCCGAAAAGAAGATTTTAGTCATGTCTTCAACTAGGCGGTTGTGCTCTTTTGGAATAACAAATCGCACTCTACACACAGGGCATTTGCGTGTTTCCATTTTAATAAGGCATTTTTTACAGAAAGTATGTTGGCAAATTAATGTTATGGGTTGATAAAAAGTCTCCGCACAAATATTGCAAATGAGCGCCTGTTTCAAATTATCCGCACTTTGCTGAATATCATTTGGTTCACTTGAAGTTATGGGTGTTGTAGTAGGCAGTGGTAAATTCCCGGCATCAGTTGGCGTACTAGAAGAAATTTGCGGAAGACTAAAAACAAAAGTTTCCAAAGATGGTGCCTGGGGTGTGGTATCGGACGATTCAGAAGAGGACGACATTATTTTTTAATTATATAATTAATCTATCATTGTTTAATATATAGTTGATATTATTGCTAATTCCATATGACTGAAATTATTAATCCGACGCAAGAAGAATATGAATTTGAGGTGGAATTAGCGGCTCTCAAAAATATGAAATTTCTTAAATGGCGTACAGAAGCAAAATTTGGGTATATAGAGCAAAATTATGAAACTCAAAGACATTGTAGCATCGAACATATAGAAGTTATTATGACCGAAAAGTCTGCAATGCGAGAAAGTAATTCTTACACGTATATCAAAGACCTATGCTTAAGCGTGGGATTAAATGATTCGGTGGTAATAGATAATCAGTGGGAATCTATGGACGAAGACTTAAAAGAAATCTTAAGCGATTATGATAGCGGGTGTGCAACCCCGCCTCATAATGATATTGATTTTATATTATTGAATCAAAATGGCGAAGAAATAAGATTTAACGTAAATCAAAAAATAATAATCGATTCTGCACATGCGAATGATAATTTTACTTTAGTGCCTTCAATTACGCAGTCTAAATATGAAAATTTATATAAAGTGATTGTTGGTTTTAAGACGGCAATTAAGTTGTAAATGCCCAATCTTCACTTGCAATGTTGTAGTGAGGATTTTCGCAGCTAATATTTGAAATCGTGGTAGTGGTTGCTGTGGTGGTGTTATTATTGCCGCAACTAATTTTTTGTGCAGGTACACGGCAATACAAAGAGTTCATATCCTTGCCATAACCTCGCACAATAGTATCTGTTTCGAAACCACCGACGTTTTCTTCGGCATCGCGTTCGTAGTATCGATTATATAATGCGCGTTCGAAAAACGGAATTTGTTCATCAGCAGTATCACCATTACCCGGAGTACCATCCGCCTTTGTTTTCTTAGGATTAAAGCTGCGGAAAACACGACGATTCTGTAACCGCTGCATCGCCGCCAGGTTGGTTTGATCAACAAAACCATCGCCATCTACCCACAACTTAAGATCCTGCGGATTGGGGTGTTCAAGATATCCTCGTACATCGGTATACGAAGTGGGTTGGCGTGCGCGTTGAGCCATTGTAAGAACGGTTCCAGCAGGAACAAAACCTTCAACGGAATTTAATCCCTGAATATATGGCGTTTGCAACAATCGATCCACGTGATTTCCAGTATATTCAGCGTCTTCACCAGTGTGCATGTTTTGCGTAACACCATTTTCTACGCTATGTTGACCACCCTGATAACTAAACTGAGATCCAATGTTATAAGCAGGCGCTGCATTAACATTAATGGAGTCAGTGGTGTTTGTGTTGTATGCAGATCCGGCATTAACAGAGCCACCACGCGCACGTACAATTTCACCCACTGGGTCATCACGAATCTGAGTAGGTCGGTGAGCATACCACTGGGAGTCCAACACATCATTGGCCCGTGAATTGGAGGCAGCACCACTTCGTTCACGTCGAAAGTGGCTTATACCAGTGGATTTTTCGCGTAGAAAACTCTGTTGATGCGGAGTTCGTGCACCAAGCGGGTCATCAATTCCACGAGTATCAGTATCGCACAATCGCGACTGTGGTGCGTTAGCAACAATGCTTCGGCCGGTTGCAACTATACCGTCACCATGCTGTATGGGCGTCGAAAGGTGTTTATTATTAATGCCAAGAATTTGATCATTTATAAACTGGCTCATGTATGCGATGAATTCGCCATTAATGCAAGAGACTTGCCCAGGTACATCTTGACCAGTGCTACGATATTGACGATTTATTTCATCAGTGCGAATATAGCTGCGTGATAACAACTGACCGTAGTTCATATGATGCGTAGAAAATGTTCTAGATAAGTAGTTAGACACGATATCGTTACGATATTTGTTTTTGAGTGTTACCAGGAGCATGCTCCCATTGCGGGCATCTAGAAAATGATTAATAGCGGCTTGATTATATTTGTTCATTAACACAATATATATGTATATTATTTGTATTGTAAAAATATAAAAACTGCAAATATATAATTGAAGATAATTAAAGATAATCGAAGAAAGGATTGTTTTATAAAATGCTAACTGATGATATTGAAATTCTATTAAGATGGGGTCTAAACAAATCGCAAATTGCAGATGTAACTAATAAAATAATTAAACAGCATTCCGCTGCGATTGATCAGCTGCTATTATCAAACGCATCAGGCGAACAATTTATACAAAAGCTAGATTGTATATCCGGTAATATTAAACCATTAATATTGTCTTGTATATTTCCTGCGCAAATGCACAGTAATCTCGAAGTGCGAGATGCAGCTGCGGTCGCAAGTACAACACTGGCAAAATATTTTGCTACATTCAATATGCGTAAAGACGTATGGAAAAGATTCAGGGCGGCATCACAAGAAATTAAAAATAATCCTA
>Ga0172362_10002418_pt1 | contig 16224 bp, 19 predicted proteins | sample LakKivs1_kivu2a2_FD_114534 | JGI IMG/M metagenome (GOLD analysis project Ga0172362, IMG submission 114534) | Sediment microbial communities from Lake Kivu, Rwanda - Sediment s1_kivu2a2 | ecosystem: Environmental > Aquatic > Freshwater > Lake > Sediment | place: Rwanda: Western Province, Lake...
CTGCGAGAAGCTGGGACTCAAAGGGACAGTTCTTTACTGCTGCGCCAGTAGTTTTCATCCTGCTCACAGCAGGGCGATGCGATTCTATGAATCAGCGCAGGAGCTGGCATTGCCCGTCTTCTTTCACTACGGGAATCCGGTTTTTAGCTCCAAGGCTGTTTTGGACTACGCCCAGCCTTACCTTTTGGATGAGGTGGCCAGGACATTTCCAGCGTTGAAAATAGTCATTGGGACTATGGGCGTGCCCTTTGTAGAGCAGACCTTGTCGATAGTGGCCAAGCATGAAAATGTATATGCAGATTTAACTGTAAGGCCGGGCAGTGTTTGGCGGACTTATAATACGGTCATGGCAGCGTACGAGCACGGAGTGATGGATAAACTCTTGTTCGGTAGCGGATTCCCGTTCGGCAATGCAAGCGAATGTATCGAGACACTGCTGGGCTTTAATATGCTTTTGGCTGATACTAATTTGCCGACCGTACCGCGAGCCAGCATCCGAGACGTCATTGAGCGGGATGCGTTGGCGTTGCTCGGAATAAGGATTGATGAGAGGGTCCGCTGCACAGTGGCTAATAGTAAGAAAACGGGAAATTAGCGACTGTAAAGATGGCACGGGAAAGATGGGCAAGCAAACTTGGCGTGATACTGGCGGTGGCTGGCAGTGCGGTTGGCTTGGGCAACTTCTTAGTGTTCCCTGCTCAGGCGGCACGCAACGGTGGCGGCGCTTTTATGATTCCGTATTTTCTGGCCTTAGTGCTGCTTGGGCTGCCGCTGATGTGGATCGAGTGGACAATTGGCAGATTTGGGGGCGGATTCGGCCATAGCACCGCACCTGGCATATTTCACACCCTCTGGAATAAAAACAGGTTCATTAAATACTTCGGCGTGATCGGTATCTTTGGCCCGCTGGTCATCTTTATTTACTACATTTATGTTCAATCCTGGCTTCTGGGGTATAGCTTTTTTGCCCTTCTGGGTAAATATAACTCATGCGCGACAGAAGATAGTATGCTGGCGTTCTTGCAGGGTTATCAAGGCGTTGTTCAAAATCAGTTTTTTAGTAGTATTGGGCCGAGCTACTGCTTTTTTCTGATCACCTTTCTATTGGACATTTTGATATTGTGTTTCGGGATCAGCAAGGGAATTGAAAAGGTATGTAAGTATGGCATGCCTATCCTGTTTGTGTTTGGCATTGTGCTGATGGTGAGGGTCCTCAGTTTGGGCGTGCCTGACTCAGCCAGGCCAGATTATAATATCGTCAACGGTCTGGGCTTCTTATGGAATCCCGACTGGTCGGCCTTGAAAAGCGCTAAGGTTTGGTTGGCAGCCGCAGGACAAATACTCTTCACATTGAGCTGTGGCATCGGCGTCATCCTGACATACGCCAGTTACTTGACCAAGAATGACGATGTGGCTTTATCCGGGTTGACGGCGGCAGCAACCAACGAGGTGGCAGAAGTCATTGTGGGCGGCAGTATCGTAATACCGGCTGCGTTTGCCTTTTTTGGTCCGCTGGGTACTACAAAGATAGCTCAGGGTGGAGTTTTCAACCTGGCGTTTGTCACTATGCCTCTTATCATGCAAAAAATTGCTCTTGGTAATGTCTTTGGCTTTTTGTGGTTTATGCTGCTTTTTATTGCCGGCGTAACCAGTTCAATTTCACTGGCTCAGCCTGCGATTGCTTTTCTGCAGGACGAATTTGACTTGTCAAAAAAGACTGCAACTGGCATTTTCGCTATAGTAACCTTCGTGTTAACCAACTCGGTAATATTCCTGCTCAGTAAAGGTGCCGTAGATGAGTTGCATTTCTGGGGCGGAACGTTCTGCCTAGTGCTATTTGGGACTATGGAGACGATACTTTTCGGCTGGATTTTTGGTATGGAGAATGCCTGGACGGAGATGCATGTAGGTTCGGATATAACTATACCGAGGATTTACCGCTTTATTATTAAATATGTTACGCCGGCATTCCTCTTGTTCGTTTTGGGTTTTTGGTGCTGGCAGGAATGGACGCCTTTGATTTTGCTTAGGAACGTAGCTACGGAAAATGTGCCTTACATCATAGGCATCCGCCTTATGTTGGTTGGACTTTTTGCGGTTCTGGCGATTTTGGTCTGGATAGTCTGGCGCCGCAAAGTGCTCAGGAGCACCTAAGATGCGCCTCGGGGGCTGGATATTTATGATTGCAAGCTGGTCTGCGATCCTTTTCCTTTTTCTATTTTCACTGGCACGAACTCTACGGCAGAAAAACAAAAGAAAGTAGATAGAAACTACTTACCCGCAGGCACAGTATCGTACAGCAGCCAAATCGACTTGCTGCAAAGTCTCAACAGTCTTTCATTTGAAGCCCTTGACGGTGTCTCCCACGTATTTTTCGCAGGCTTTTTCCAAATCCACGTTGCTTATGTTTGCCAGTGTGCAGAGCCAGGCTAAGACATCGGCAAATTCTTCCTCTTTGTTTTTTTGGTCTTTAGAGGCCAGAGCCGTAGCGAGTTCGCCGACCTCCTCAATGAACCACATAAACGTCGCCGGAGTTCCTCTTTCCTGGTCTCGCTTCTTGTACTTCTGGGCGATCAATCGTTGAAATTCGCTGATATCCATCTGACAAGGGTCGCGGGAAAAGAACATAAGCGCACACTACAAGCTCTGCACGGATCATGCGCTGACGATCTACTGGTTTTCGCGGACGTTATTTCCCCTGGATCAAATTTGAGAGCTTTGTTTTTTCAAAAACGTTTTTGGCCTGGGCAATTGCTTTTTCGTACATCTGCTCGGCTCGAACGCTAAATTTTTCGCCGCCTGTTTGCTCAGACAAATTTAACTGACCAGTCATCGGGCCGTCAACGGCCTCGATAACCTCAAGCATGGTGATTTTTTGGGTCGGCTTGGCCAGAGAGAATCCGCCGCGAGGACCTCTCTTGCTGCGCAAAACGTTTGCTCTGACCAACTGCTGCAATATTTTGAGCAGGTATTCCAACGGTATGTCATATTGCTCCGATATGCTCTGCGACAAAATAATCTCTTTGTCCTGATTCTGGGCGATGTACCCAACTGCCAGTAGGGCGTATCCTGTGGACCTGCTGATTCTCATTCTGATCTCCTTCCTAATAGGGCAATGATTCTTAAAACTTTTACGTTACCTGATTCTCCAGCCTGAAGGTTCTGGACAACTCACAGGTGCTATTATGAGAAGCGAAATTGCGATTGCAAGAGTTTTCTGTCTGAAATACACAAAATTTGTTGATTTTGCCAAACACCGCCGGATTTCAAGATTTTTTAATGATGCGCTGCAGATTAAAAATTTTTCCGGGTGAGTAAAGGGCTTGACATCTTCGGTGCTATAACTTAGGATTTTGCTTCAGTTTGTACACTGTTTAGGGAGAATGTTATGACGGCAATTAAGCCCAGAATTAGCGTCGAATACGCCGAAAATGCGACAATAATAACTTTTACTGATGAAAGAATTCTCGAGGAACGGGATATTCAGGCCCTTCACGAATCGGTCATGTCTGTTGTCGAGCAGGCAGAGCGGATAAATCTGATCTTAGACTTTCATAACGTGCGGTTCTTATCTTCGGCGGTTTTAGGGCTTTTGATACGAGTCAGCAAAAAGGTCTATGAACGCCAGGGCAAACTAAGACTCTGCAACATAGATCCAAAAATCTACGAAATATTTAGGATAACACGCCTGAACAAGGTTTTCGATATTCATAAAGACCTTGAAAGTGCAACGAAAGACTTGTCAGTCGCGAGTTAGTGGAATGACGGCAGAATCGCCGATCACTTATTCAATAATTGTCGACAGCAAACCATCTGCCATTGTAGGGGTGTGCGGCAAGATTCTTTCCCAACTGCAGAGAAACTGTTTTAGCCAGGATGACATTTTCGCTGTGCACCTGGCCGTCGAGGAGGCGTTCATCAATGCCATTCGGCATGGCAACAAGATGGACCCTACTAAGAAAGTTAAGATTGAGTATTTAGTCAGCTCAGACAAGGTTGAGATTTTTATGACCGACCAGGGTGAGGGTTTTAACCCTGAAGCTGTGCCGGACCCCCGGCTCAGCGAAAATCTTTATAGACCCGAAGGTAGAGGTCTGTTCCTTATTAACTCCTACATGGACGAAGTCACATTCAATGAACGTGGCAATCGAGTACGTATGGTCAGATTCAAGGAGAAGCCGCCTTTGACGAATAGGCAAGACCAGACACAGGCATAATATAAAAACTTAACCCGCCAGACGTAAGGCGGGTAAAAACTCAAAACTAAAAACTATTGAAGGGGGGAGATTGCAGAATGTTGAGCAAAAGTTTTATTGTAGGCATCTGTTTGTTTGTTATAGCCGGCTGCGCATATCGTGAAGAGCCGGTGCCCAGGATTGTGTCAAGCCCTACCGTTTCCGGGCCTGCGTCCATTCAGCCGAGAGGTAAGGCTGTAGAGCCAAGAGCAGACATACAGCGCATCGACAGAAACATTCCGAGCGATTGGCTGCCGCCTTCCGGATCGGAAAGGCAATGGACAGCTATAGTCATACACCATTCCGGCACCAGCAGCGGAAACGCAGCCGTATTTGATAAATGGCACCGAGAAGGAAAGAACTGGGATGGTGTCGGGTATGATTTTGTCATAGGTAACGGCAGCGACAGCGACGACGGTGAGGTTGAGGCTACCTTTCGCTGGCGCGAGCAGCGGACGGGTGCGCACTGTAAGACGCCAGACAATTGGGCTAACGAAAGTGCTGTCGGAATTTGTCTGGTGGGCGATTTCAACAATATGACACCCTCATCGCGACAGATACAATCGCTCATGGAATTGGTTAGCTTTCTGCAAAACCGATATGGCATCCCCAAAAACCGTATTTACGGCCATAACACTACACCTGGGGCAAGAGCAACCGACTGTCCCGGCAAAAAGTTTTCAATGGCCAGGCTAAAATCGATGCTTCCAGGCTGAGCCTGGGCGCGTGGATTGAGGCTACTGCCTGCAGGTCCTATAAACGTTGCGGTGAATTCACCGGGAGTCGTTTTTTAGCACGTCTGAGCCAAAAATCGTTTTTGCCCCCACTTGATAGGAAAGTCACCGAGTAGTTAAACCGAAATCTCTTTGGCAGTCCCGCCGTTTCCGTCTTGGACAGAAGACATGGGGCTGATACGCAGAAAGGGAACCGGTGAAATGGATATGTATGATGCGGTGCTTTCCCAGAGCCGTTTGTTAAACGAACAGATTGCACGCCAGGTTTTTGAGACCTTGCCAGAGGAAGGGCCTATCGTGGCAATCATAGAGAAAAACGGCACTTGCTGGCCGAGCGACTCTGAAGAGTTTGCCAAGCTAAGAATGAGCGAGCCGTTTCTGAAGGAGCTCTGCGCCAAGGTCGACGATGGTGTCGAGCCTGTTGTGACCCAGGCACATGAGGCCAGCATTGTTGTAGCGCAGTTAGCCACCGACCGGACGGATTGCGGCTACGTGCTGATTGCTCTGCCGCGATACAGCCCCGAATCGACTTTTGTAAATATTGATCTTGTTGAAGCACTGCTGAATCAAATTGGCTTGGTCGCGAAGCTGCTCGAAAAAAATATCCTCCTTTATGAGCTTCAAATGAAGCATTACGGCGCTTACTCCGCTGGGGGATGCCTTACGGCAAGTAATAGCAAGCCCCCTTCAAATTGATCGAATTTTCTGTCTGGGCGGCGCGCTCACCCCGACGATCAACTTTTTTTGCCACAGACTCCGTCCCTTCGGCAAGCTCAGGGCAGGCTCTGAGCGCAGTCGAAGGAGAGCACAGAGAACCGAGAAGAATACCGAATATCGAACAAGGAACTTCGAAGTTCTCAACTCAATATTCAATATTCGATATTCTTTTCTTGCTCTGTGTCCTCTGTGGCTTTTTGTCTTTTTATTTGCCTTCGGACCTGCCGTTGCTATAATCCGTTCCGGCATGGGGTACTGAGCAGCGTGTGCCCTTGACAATCGACAAGTGAATTGGGCAAGAGATAGAAGTGAGATTCCAGATTTTCAAAAACGGCGAGGTGGCTGAGAAGTTCAGGCTGTGTGGTGCGTTTCTTTTTGGAACCGATGGCATCGGCATCCGACGCACCAAGATAGCCTTTAAGGACGGCTTTATTGAATGTAAAAAGCCGAATCTGGAAACCGCAGGCCTGGCTTTACTGTGGCCTATCGACGGCTTTGGAAGGGTGCTTCTGCCCACGACGTGTCTACCCGAAAGGCAGCGCCCGTATAATCTTAACCTGGAGATGGCCCGGGCCCGGCTGATGCAGATCATCAACAAGTGTGAGGATTGGTCCTATTTTAACGCAGTCGAGGATATGGAGGACCTCTCCAAAGAGGCACAGAATCTGTTTATTCAAGCCGTCCAAAATGGCTCAAGTGCATCGCTGGCATCTCAACTGGCAGACGAATCTCTCAAGAAAGCTCTGGTTTTCTCGGAAAAGCTGGCGATAAAACAAGCGCAATCATTTTTTGTTATGCGGGTCAGGAACCGCGCTTTTGGGCGGGGCTGTCTTGGATGCAGAGTAAATCCTGCCCAGATTCATAATCCTAAATATGTTGAGAGACTCCTGGAAGTGTTCGGCTCTGTGATAATTCCCATAAACTGGGCTCAGATAGAAACCCAAAAAGGCACATTCGATTTTTCTACGCTCGATGCTTGTGTTGGGCTGCTCTGCCAGAAGAAGCTGGTACTCGGCGCAGGACCGTTGCTTCGGTTTTCAAAAGGGTATCTGCCAAAATGGCTGCTGCAAAGTGGGACGGGCTTCGAAAAGATACGTGAGACCGCGTATCAATTTGTTTCCAGAGTAGTCACTCGTTACGCAGGGGCTATTCATAGATGGTTCATTGTGAGCGGTCTGAACTCGTGCAACCATTTTGGTTTCAGCTTCGAGCAGGTTCTGGAAATGACGCGGGCGGGTAATATGGCTGTAAAAGCAGCCAGCGCAAGGGCCGTAAAGATCATAGAGATCAGCAATCCCTGGGGCGAATATTACGCAACGACTCCCAACAGCATTCCGCCGCTGGTGTACATGGACATGGTTGTACAGAGCGGGATAAACTTTGACGCATTCGGGCTGCAGATGCGGTTCGGCAAAAATCAATTCGGAATGCACATTAGAGATATGATGCAGATATCGGCGATTCTGGATTATCTTGGCCCTGTTGCCAAGCCATTGTATATCACTGACGTGGAAGTTCCAAGTCAAAGTGCTGACGGGCTGTATAACGGCAAGGTCGCCGGTACCTGGCACCAGGAATGGGACCAATCACAGCAAGCCCAGTGGCTCGACCAATTCTACACAATAGCGCTGAGCAAGCCTTTTGTTGATTCGGTAACATATTCCAGCCTGGCGGATACTCAGGATACTATTATCGCTCATAGTGGCTTACTGACCGAGCAGCTTGGACCGAAAGAGTCCTTCCAGATTCTAAGAAAGTTCCGCGCCACGATTTTCAGCAGGTAATTATCCCGATTATGGCAAAAGTCACGCAAGAAAGGATTCAATCGTTCGCGTTCGTTATCAGCATATTAATGTGCGCAGTGCTCTCAGGCGGCTTTTTGCTCTGGATTTTTGTAGTTCAGGGGCAGCCGTGCCAGATTCAGTTAGAGGATAGAATAAATCCAAATAATGCACCGGCATCCAGCCTGCTCAGATTGCCGGGCATAGGGTTGGCGCGAGCCGAGGCAATAGTAGCCTATAGGCAGAATTTCGGTGAAAAAGGGCGTAAGGATCCCGTTTTTCGAGACGCAAACGATTTGAGTCAGGTGCGTGGCATAGGACCCAAAACGGTTGAAAATCTAAGCGAATGGCTCGGTTTTGATTAGCAGATAAGGAAAAAGAATGGACGAGTGGGAAATTGACAAACCGCTCGGTCAGTGCTATGGCACGGGTAAGAAAATACAGTACGGCGAAGAATACTTCGGCGCTCTGGTCGAGACCGAAGTAGGTCTGCAAAGACGAGATTTCTGCACCGAATACTGGCAGATGCAAAAGCCGGATGTTTTTTGTTATTGGAAAACCAAGCTGCCGCACCCAGACCAGAAGAAACAAACATTCGTCGATGAGGAGATGCTCATGGCTTTTTTTGATCGGCTGGCAAGTGAAACCGAGCAGGAAAAAATAAATTTTCGCTTTGTGCTGGCACTAATACTTATGCGGAAAAGGCGTCTGAAGTACGATTCATCCATAATGCAGGCCGATAAGGAGATTTGGCGTTTAAGATTTGCTGGCGACAAGCAGACGGTTGACGTGATAAATCCGCACCTTGACGACGAGCAGATCGAGCAATTATCGGGGCAAATAGGACAAATTCTTCAGACGGATTTTTAGAGGGCTGTATGAGATGTTGAGCAAATTGCGTTTTTACATTCTTGCCGTGGCAGTTGTTGTTTCTGGCTGCAGGGAGCAGGTTCAGAAGCCTCTGCCGATTTGTCCGGGCAAACAATCCGCTGCTGAGGCGCTATCTGTCCTTCAGTCGCACTTGCAAAATGCCTCGGCGCTGAAAGCCAGCGGCTCGTGCGTCTTGCAGTATTATGTCGAAGGAAAACAGCGGAAGGAGAGATTTCCGGTTAAGCTGTGGGTGAATCCACCACAGGAAATTTTCCTGCAAGGTGACGTAGCTTTTGATCCGCAGGGCGTCATCCTCGGCGCAAACCAGGACGAATTTTGGCTGGCAATACGACTAAAAGAAGTCAGCAGCTATTGGTGGGGCAGATGGCAAGAGTCCGGCTATCTCAACCAATTAGTAATCGATCCGAAAATGATGCTTGAAGGTCTGGGAATCCCGGCTCTGGACAGTGATAGAAGCGAGGATTGGTCTTTTGCCAAAGAGGGCGCCTTTGACGTGCTCACAAGGCGTGGTGACCGCACAATAGCGGGCAAGAGAATACACATATATAGCTGTGACTATTTGGTTCGCAAGATTGAGTATCTTGATATCCGGGGCCAGGCTGCGGTCGTTGCGGAGCTCGATAAATACGAGCAGGTTCGCCAGGACTTTCTTGTGCCTACCATTGTCAAGATTACTCGGCGAGGTGCAAATGCAGCGGAGTCGGTGACTATTACTGTTACTCTGACATCTGTAAAGTCGGCCGAATTTACCGACAAATTAAGGAGCTATCTTTTCAGCCGTCTCGAACCGAAAGACCTCAAGCACATATACCGGATTCTCGGCGGCAAAGTCATTGAGGAGCGGCCAGAGCCATAAGTGGCCCATAGAGAATGCGATCGGCACAAGGAATTGGATTATGGGAAGGATGAGCCTAAATGACAGGCTCAAACAGGAACTATTCTTGTTAGATGGGGCGATGGGCACTGAACTGATTGCCCGCGGTATCCAACCGGGCAGGTGCAATGATTATCTAAACATCGAGTCGCCTGATATCGTCTTTGATATTCATCGCGCATATTTTCGCGCTGGTAGCGATGCGGTGCTTACCAATACCTTCGGCGCCAACAAATACACGCTGGCCCGACACGGACTCACCGAGCGGGCTGAGCAAATAAATAGGGCCGGTGCTCAGATAGCGCGGCGAGCAGCCCAAGAAATTTCAAATTTCGAATTTCAAATTTCGAATTTTGGACTGTATGTCCTCGGTGACATTGGCCCGACCGGCGATTTTCTACAGCCTTTAGGAAACTTGCAGCCGGAACAGCTAAAGGTAGTCTTTGCCGAACAGGCCCAAGGGCTTTTAGCCGGCGGTGTTGATGGCTTTATTATCGAGACAATGACCGCCCTTGATGAGGCGAAAATTGCCATCGAAGCGGTCAAATCGGTTTGTGGTAAACTGCCGGTGTTCGTATCGTTCGCTTTTGACCGTGCCGGGAGTGATTTTAGAACGATGATGGGCGTTGATGTCGAAACAGCAGTTACAAAAATGGTTTCGCTCGGCGTTGATGCAGTCGGATTTAACTGCGGTACAGTGTCACTCGATGAATATATAGAACTGGCAAAAAAGTATGTTTCAGTAGCAAAGGCCTTAGAGAAAAACCAAGTGACGGGCGATGAGCGGCGAGTCACGATTTTCGCCGAGCCTAACGCCGGCAAGCCCGAATTGGTTGATGGCAGGGTAGTCTACAAGGTTTCGCCGGAAGATTTTGCGGCTGCGGCGGTGAAAATACATTCGATTGGCGTGAACATAATCGGCGGCTGCTGCGGCACCAGGCCCGAACACATCGCAGCCGTATCCAAAAGACTACGCAGCTAACCGCCGGGTTTTTTCCCTCTAAAAAATCTTCACTTTAAGTGGCGATAATTTACCGTATTCTGTTAGAATACTTTCTACAGAACAGATTGTCAGGAGTATAGCTAAAAATGATAACTGTCGATGCCTGGAAACCGGTAAGCGCAGATATCGAACTGCTCAAGCGCTGCAAGAAAGCTATAAGACAGGTAGTTCCCGATGCCGAAGTCATCCTCTACGGCTCTCGTGCTCGCGGCGACGCCAACGAGTATTCCGACTACGATATTCTTGTGCTTGTCAATGGCCCCGCGGAGATGCCTTTGGAAGAAAAGATACGCTCAAATGTATATCCCTTGGAACTCGATAGTGGCGCCGTTCTGACGCTATTTGTATACAGTAGGCAACAATGGGATACGTCTTTGTATCGTGCTATGCCCTTTTATAAAAATGTTGATCGTGAGGGAGTGCTCTTATGACAAAGGAAGAACGTGCGTTGATTGAATACCGGATGGAGCGAGCCCGCGAGACCCTCGAAGAGGCCAAGGTAATGTTTGATGCCGGTCGAATTAATGCTTATGTTAATCGTCTTTACTATGCCTGCTTTTATGCGGTTTCGGCGTTGCTTCTCACGCGCGATTTTTCCACAAGCAAACACAGCTATCTCCGCTCGTTGATGCACCGTGAGTTTGTAAAGACCGGTTTGATTTCAAAAGACATGGGCGATCATTTCGACATGTTATTCGATAATCGGTTAAAAGGCGACTATGCCGATTTCGTCCGTTTCAAAGCCGAAGATGTTGGCGGCTGGTTCGATAAAACCCAAAAATTCGTTGACCATATCGAATCCCTTATCCAAAAGCAGACCTGAAACCGTCAGCGAGAAGCTGTGACACGGCACCGCATAATGAGGGACGAAAGACGAAGTTTAGCCGGCACACCTGCTGTGCCGGTTACGAGAGACGATAGATGGCAGATGACAGAAGACGGAAACAGAAGACATCGAGCCGCGAACCCGCCTTCGCCAGAAGCTACGACGGGCAAGCCACGTTTTCAACAGCCCCGCTGTCTCTAATGACATCCCAACGGCATTCGTTACCCCGCTCTCTACGGGAGCCCAAAAGCGGCCTTCATGAGACTGCATAGAAGCTGCATCAGAAGGTTGAGTGTGATCGTGCCACCCTTATCCTTTACGGTACACATCGCTTTGTTCCAACGAGTATCGTCACGTGCCGCTTCGGCAAATTCATGCCCCGCCCAAGTAAGGCTCGTGATCATCGCTTCGGGACCTTCGCTGTCCATGGTTGACGCGTCACTGCCTCTCGCGAGGCCCGCGTCAACCAGCAGATAGGCGTGGTAACCAATCTGCGCTGATGTGTACCCTTCGAACGATAGGTCGGGTGCCCAGCCAGATGGTGCGTCCTTGATTGCCAGCACCATCTTCCGGATGAGTTCTAGGTTGCGCTTCATGACTTCTCTACCCTATGGGATGTAATTGTATGGTTCCATATAAGACGCTGGCGAGACAGCAGCCAGCAACGATATACTTGGAAACGGTGTGCACGGCAAACCTTACAAAACTGCGAACGCACCAACCGCTACGTCCGAACATGTGCGTGTAAGATCAACTGTTAGAAGTTCGCTCTTAAGTATATTATTGTGCGGATTGTTGGAAAAAGCAAAAGAAATTTTGCGATTTTAGACACTGATTTACACAGATTAATACCGATTTTTATAGGTCTGGATTCCTGCTTTGTGCAGGAATGACAACAGCAAGACCGCTGTGGAACGGTGGGCTAAGTAGAAAAGCCAGATGTGGCAATAAGTTTCATTCCGAAAAGGAACCGCAGCATGTTTATGCGCTTCACGAGTACATCGTAAAGGCTGAGGATCGTGACAAACGAGACTGTGGCAATAATGAAAAACTTCACAGCTATGGGTAGGTGGAGGCGGACGATGTAATAACCTATGGTCAGGATGACGGTCTGGTGCAGTATGTAGAACGGCAGAACGGCTTCGTTTGTGTATTTGAGAAACCAATTGCTGAAGTTCAAGTATCTGCTGCCAAAGCCCAGTATCGCGATAAGCCAGACCCAGGCGTTCAGGCCGCGCAAAATTGCAGCGAACCAATCAGCGATACGGCAGCCGGATTCGACCAGATAGAATCCGACCAAAGTTACAGCTACGCCGACTGCCAGTGCTACAATTCGTTGTTTTTCTATCGCGGCGCTGAATCGGGCTTCCGCTGCTATCACATAGCCAAGGCCGAAGAAAACAAGATATGGCAGAAGGCTCCAGCCGCCGAATGCTCTTATGCCGAATAATGTAGGCCTGAGCGCGGGGATATTAGCGACATATTCCATTATCGCTACTGGAATAGCGAGCAGGAAGATACATCCGGGTATTCTCAGGGCAGCAGCGGTTTTTGAAAGTAGGGCAGCACCGATGTTCCCCCTTAGGCAGATAAAAAGCGGCAGCATAATCAGAGAGAACACGAACAGGATTTCAAGATACCACAGGTGGATGCCCATCCATGCGAAATTGCCGCCGCGTCCGTACCATCCCTGGAAGTAATGAGGATAAAACGCCACGAATGAGCCTTGAAACTGGCCATGACTTACACGCTCCAGGTAAACCTCTAGCGGAGCGATGACGACGAATACGCCAAATATCAGAGGCACGACAAGTCGCTTGAGCCTTGAGCGGATGTATCTTGCCGGCTTCTGATAACCCAGAGCATAATAAGAGCTCATGCCGGAAAGCACGAAGAATAGCGGCATCATCCACTGGACTACAACAGCCAGGGATATAGTAATTACATAACTTGTTTGCAGATTTTTCACATGCCAGTCTTCGTTATTAAAAAATCTTCCGCAGTGAAACACAAAGACGACCAGCATAGCCAGGACTCTCAGCCAGTCGATGTCATCGCGTCTACGGCGAGGGATTGTTGTCATACTCTGCCTATAATGTGCGAGATTTGCTCCATAGTACGGGCAGTGGCGCCCTGGTTCTTTCTGATTATCTGCTGGCCATTTCGGGCGATTTCCTGAGCGAAGGCTGGTTCACCGAGACATTTGCACATAACCTGAAGCAATTCATTTCTATCCTTGACCATAATAGCCCCGCTGCCGGCTAAAAGTGTGTCAACGGCTTGTTTGAAATTAAAGGCGTAAGGGCCAAAGATGGTGCATTTGCCAAGGGCCGCGGCTTCCATCATATCCGAGCCGCCCATCGGAACCAGCGACCGCCCGACAAAAATTATCGTTGCCAGACAGTAAAATTTCCGCAAATCGCCCATCGTATCGCCGAGGATTACAGACTCGATGCTCGATGCTCGATGCTCGATACTCGACTTTTCTGCACATTGTTTTTTTAGCTGGCTGTATCGCAGCATCTCAAAGCCGTACTCTTTGATTAGTTGAGCCACTTCCTCAAATCGTTCTGGTTTCCGCGGAATGATTGCTAATCGCAGGTCGTTGAATTGTCCTTGCCTTGCCAGGTCTTTATAGACATCGAGAATAATCTGTTCCTCGCCAGTCCCGGTGGCGCCTGCAACCCATAACCGAGTTTTGAGTTTTGAGTTTTGAGTTCTAAGATTAAGTTGTTCGGCAAGTATATCTGCGCCTTTGACCTTATCGGTGATTTCAGCGGTGTCATATTTTAGCGAGCCGGTAACTATCACTTTTTCTTCGGGGCAGCCAAGCTCCTTGAAACGCTGGGCGTATTCCTGCGTCTGAGCGAGAACAAGACTGACCTTGCAAAAGATTCTTGTTGCGATGGGCTTTATCTTTTTGTATCTGGCAAAGCTTTTGTCACTTATTCGGCCATTAACTACGACGACGGGGACATTCAGCCGATGTGCGATTTGAACAAAATTAGGCCAGACTTCCAGCTCCATCAAGAGACACAGTGCCGGGGCAATTCTGCGGAAGGCCCGGCGCATTATCCAGGAAAAATCAAGGGGAAAATAGAACACCTGTAGGTCTTTGCCAAACAGTGCACTTGCGCGGGCAAAGCCGGTGTCGGTCGTGGTGCTTACTACGATTTCAAAATCGGCGAATTGTTTTTGGAGTGCTTCGATGACTGTCTTGGCTGCGTTGATCTCACCTACGCTTACGGCGTGGAGCCAGATACACTTTTTATCCGGGTTCTTGCGGGTGATTTTTCCAAATCTCTGCGCCCAGCCGGTCCGGTAGCGTTTATACCTGACGGCCCGATATACCACCACTGGACTTATAGCCGCTCCAGACAGTAAGTACAGCAGATTCACAAGAAATCTCATTTGCGCAATCCATTGTGCTACGGTGCTGTGGTTTGCAACCAGTGCTCAGCAAGGGCAGCGAAATCAAGGAGGTTTATTAGATGGTCGCCGTCAGGTTGAGGAAACATATCCGCTTTAGGATTCCAATTGGGTGCTTCCGAGGACATCAGCCAGGCATCAGCTAAAGCGGCCAGGTCGAGAAAATCGACCGCGCAGTCACCACCTTCGGGGGCTATATCGCCGATAATTCGACAGACGGGCTCGAATTCGATATAAGGAGGAGTCCCTCCATACAGAGTCAGGCCTCCACCGTGAAAGACGAAATTCAAATCTACAAATAGGTTCATGCCTATTATGCCGTCAAGGTAGACGCCTTCTGGCGAGTCAACATCAAGCATGACTACGGGGACGTTCGTGAAGCTGAGCCAGTCCGGCATGGCAGTAATTTCAAGCGAATCGATGTAAAAGCCTGGCTGAATGGTTACGTCGCCAGTAACATCCATAATTTCAGCCTCGAAGTCGGCATTAGCTGGGTTTAGTTTCAGACGGGCAGCGATTGCTTCGCTAATTACGCTGACCTGAGCGCCGGTGTCAAACATAAATCCATCCTTGTCAAGAGCACTTTTAGTACCGTGTGTTACGTCCACACTCGAGACAAAGAATAGACCCTGAGCTGTCCAGAAGGCGTCGATTATAACGGTGGGCTGAAGCGGTGAGCCATCTCCATCAGGACATTCAAATATGCCTTCAATGCAAGGGAAGTACTGGATGGCCATGACATCGGTCGGTCGCAATTCGAGGTTTATTTTATTAGAGTAGTGTGGAATGTCAGAGTCAAACAGGGGATAGAAGCGTATATCAGGGGCTGTGAATTCATCTTCATCCCGTGTTACGGTGATTTGCCGGTTGTTTTGGAAGGCCGCCGCGAAGAAGAATGCCAAAGGTGCACCAACAGCCGTGGGCAAATAAGGTGATTCGGTCGGGTCGCCGACAATAATTGAAACGTTTGTCTGGCCGACCATACGGGAATCATCAAGAAGCAGTCCATTAGAATCAATTGCTTTTAGACCATCGATGAAGACGCCCAGCGGCTGACTTGCCCAAGCAGAAGCTGTACCGGTGACGCCAATCAGGTCTATGATGGAGGACGTGACCAAGCCTGCATCATATATTCTAGTTCTGAGAGCGTCATTGTAGCTGATTAAGCTGGCACTGGCGCCGGTGTCAAATATGCCGATAGCATAATCTGATTCGGGTGTAGAGCTCAGGTAGTTGCCAATGACGGCGTCTGCCTCTACGGCATCCAGTTCGTAGTCGCCGTTGCGTTCGTCGGTAATAGAAACGGCTATCCAAGGAATAAAGCCGTCTATAGGGGGCGAGTCGATGACGTTGACGATAGTCGAGCTAAGAAATTGCTGAACATTTTGGCTTTGCAGAGTGGACGCTTTAGCTTGAAAGGTCTTTTTACGGACGACCGCGGGTCTTGAACTATCTCTTTGAGCCAGCGTCGGCAAAGGTTTGTTGGCAGGATAGCTGATAGCCTTTATTCGTAACCCGCTGGTCATACGCCAATCGACTTGCTGGCGTTGCCAGCCGGGCCGCTCGACTCGATCAGCAGGACTGGCGCATATAACAGCCGCTGGCAGCAGAACGAGCCAGACCTGAATCCATCTATGTGCCTTTATTCTTCTCATTTTGCCCTTCTTACACAGGCCATATTATAGCACATAATGACCTATTTTGCACACAGAAAATGCCGGACCGCGCCAAGCA
>Ga0172362_10002422_pt1 | contig 16213 bp, 13 predicted proteins | sample LakKivs1_kivu2a2_FD_114534 | JGI IMG/M metagenome (GOLD analysis project Ga0172362, IMG submission 114534) | Sediment microbial communities from Lake Kivu, Rwanda - Sediment s1_kivu2a2 | ecosystem: Environmental > Aquatic > Freshwater > Lake > Sediment | place: Rwanda: Western Province, Lake...
GCCGCGCCCGACTGAGCGCGTCGGATGGAACGCCGTACCAGCTCCGTCCCTCGTGGTCGGCGAAGCCGATGCGGACGTCGGATGGAACGCCGTACCAGCTCCGTCCCTCGTGGTCGGCGAAGCCGATGCGGACGTCAGCCCTTCGCCGACACGAACTCGAGGGCCCGGCGGGCGTAGCGCGCGAGCATGTCGATCTCGAGGTTCACCGGGTCGCCGACGCTGCGGCGTGACAGGGTCGTCACCTCGAAGGTGTGCGGGATGACGGCGACTGCGAACGAGGAGTCCCGCACCTCGCACATCGTGAGACTGATGCCATCCACCGCGATCGAGCCCTTGTCGACCAGGTAGGGCGCGAGGGGAGTGCCCGTCGTCACGCGCAGCGTGTATCCCGCACCGCAGGGCTCGAGTGACTCGACCCGAGCGACACCGTCGACGTGGCCGAACACGAAGTGCCCGCTGAGGCGATCGCCGAGTCGCAGCGAGCGCTCGAGGTTGACGACGTCACCTGGCGCGAGTGCACCCAGCGTCGTCCGGCGAAGGGTCTCGGCGCTCAGGTCGGCGACGAAGGTGCCCGGCGGAAAAGCGACCGCCGTCAGGCAGACGCCGCTCGTACAGATGCTCTCGCCGAGAGTCAGCTCCGCGTCACCGAAACCGTGCCGGACCACGAGACGCGCGTCCTCGCCTCTCCGCTCGAACGTCTCGACGTGGCCGAGCGACTCGATGATCCCGGAGAACACTGCGCGACCCGGACCTACTTCGCGCCGCTCTCGACCGCCCGCACCCCCGGGATCTCCAAGGACTCGCGGTCGCGTGCGGCGGCATCGTCGAGAAAGCTGGCGTTCGGCAGGACCGCGGCCAGCGGTACGCTGCCGGCCGCGACCGCCCGAACGAGCGCCATCAGATCGACTACCTCGGCGTGCCAGGCGGCCCCGCGAGCCTTGAGCCGTTCGATCAGCTCTCGGTCGCGCTGCGCGAAGAACTGGCCCTCACGCGCGTGCTCGAGGTCGCGCAGCTTTTCTCCGAGCTTGTCCTTGCCCGAATCCGCGCTCACCGCCGGATCGCCTCTCCTGCGCCTCCGGTGGTCGCCGCAGGATCGATCCCGCCGCGCCTGGGGTACAGGCGCGGCGCGGCAGCCGGGTGGGACGCGAGGAACGGGAGTCCGACCCCCGATACGACGATCCCGAGCACGATCCACAGCGGAACGCCGTTGACGACTCCGATGAGCAGCATGGCCAACCCCCAGAGGGCGATGGCGAGCGAGGTGACGAAACGCGCGACGGCTAGCATGGCTGGGTCGGGCCCTACCACGACGCTGCACCTGCCACCAGTTGGGGCAGCGGCGCGCTTGTGGGCAGGGAGATCGTGGTTACGATTTCCCGGGCCGCTGCCTGACGCGGTGGCCGAGGGGGTTTCGGAAATGGATCTGCAACGCTTGACGGAAAAGTCCCAGGAGGCCCTGCGGCACGCCCAGTCCTTGGCGACGCGCCGGCACCATCAAGGGGTCGATGTCGAGCATCTGCTGGCCGCGCTGCTCGACGACGAGGCCGGCATCGTCCCGACGATCGTGGCGCGTGCCGGGGCCGATGCGAAGGCGATGCGAGACGGCGTCGAGCGGGCGCTCGAGAAGGTTCCCCAGGTCACCGGAGGCGGCGGCAGCCCCGACCAGGTCTTCGTCACGCAGCGGCTCGCGCGGCTGCTCGAGCGGGCTCAGGACGACGCCAAGGGCTTGAAGGACGACTACGTCAGCGTCGAGCACCTGCTGCTCGCCATGCTCGCCGACCCGAGCGTGGCTGCTGGCGCGCTGAAGGAAGGAGGCCTGACCCGGGACAAGGCACTGCAGGCGCTGCAGACCGTCCGCGGCAACCAGCGGGTCACGAGCCAGAACCCCGAGGCGACGTACGAGTCGCTCGAGAAGTTCGGGCGCGACCTGACCAAGCTCGCCGAGAGCGGCAAGCTCGATCCCGTGATCGGTCGCGACGAGGAGATCCGCCGGGCGATCCAGGTCCTTTCCCGCCGCACGAAGAACAACCCGGTGCTGATCGGCGAGCCGGGCGTCGGCAAGACCGCGATCGTCGAGGGGCTCGCGCAGCGCATCGCCCGCGGCGACGTTCCGGAGGGTCTGAAGGGGCGGCGCATCATCGCGCTCGACATGGGCGCCCTGGTCGCTGGCGCCAAGTTCCGTGGCGAGTTCGAGGAGCGCTTGAAGGCGGTTCTGAAGGAGGTGCAGTCCGCCGAGGGCGACATCATCCTGTTCATCGACGAGCTGCACACCGTCGTGGGTGCCGGTGCCGCCGAAGGCGCCATGGACGACTCGAACCTCCTCAAGCCGATGCTCGCGCGCGGCGAGCTGCACTGCATCGGCGCGACGACGCTCGACGAGTACCGCAAGCACATCGAAAAGGATGCGGCGCTCGAGCGGCGTTTCCAGCCGGTCGTGGTCGAGCAGCCGTCGGTGGAGGACACGATCTCGATCCTGCGCGGGCTCCGCGAGCGCTACGAGGTGCACCACAAGGTGCGCATCAAGGACAGCGCGCTGGTGAGCGCGGCGGTGCTCTCGAACCGCTACATCACGGACCGGTTCCTGCCCGACAAGGCGATCGATCTGGTCGACGAGGCGGCAGCCAAGCTGCGCACCGAGATCGACTCGATGCCGGCCGAGCTCGACGAGGTCGCCCGCCGGGCGATGCAGCTCGAGATCGAGCGCGAGGCGCTGCGCAAGGAGACCGACCGTGCCTCGCGTGAGCGGCTCGAGCGACTCGAGAAGGAGCTCGCCGACATCAAGGAGGACGAGACCCGGCTTCGCGCCCAGTGGGAGCAGGAGAAGCATGCTCTGGGCGGTGTCGCGGACCTGCAGAAGAAGCTCGAGACGGCGCGGCTCGAGTGCGACAAGGTGCGCCGTCCGGGCGTCGACTACGACCCGGCCCGGGCGAGCGAGCTACAGTACAGCGTGATCCCGGAGCTCGAAAAGCAAATCGCCGCCGGCGAGGAGCCGGGTTCGCTGCGCCTGATCAAGGACCATGTGGACTCGGACGACATCGGGGAGGTCGTGGCACGCTGGACCGGCATCCCGGTGTCGAAGCTGATGGAGGGCGAGGCGCAGAAGCTGCTTCGCCTCGAAGACCAGCTGCACGAGCGCGTCATCGGTCAGGACGAAGCAGTTCGGGCAGTTGCCGACGCGGTGCTCCGGGCGCGCTCGGGGCTCGGGGATCCGCAGCGCCCGATCGGCTCGTTCATCTTTCTCGGCCCGACGGGCGTCGGGAAGACGGAGCTCGCCCGGGCACTCGCGGCGTTCCTGTTCGACGACGAACGTTCGATGGTCCGGATCGACATGTCGGAGTACATGGAGAAGCACTCGGTGGCCCGCCTGATCGGCGCGCCGCCGGGCTACGTCGGGTTCGAGGAGGGCGGCCAGCTCACCGAGGCCGTCCGGCGCCGCCCGTTCGCGGTGGTCCTGTTCGACGAGATCGAGAAGGCCCATCCGGACGTCTTCAATGCCCTCCTGCAGATCCTCGACGACGGCCGGCTCACCGACGGGCAGGGGCGCACGGTGGACTTCAAGAACACGGTCATCATCATGACCTCGAACGTGGGCAGCCAGCTCATCCTGTCGCGGGGCCCGGGGCTCGCGGAACGGAGTTCGCCGGCCTACGTCGAGATGAAGGAGGAGGTGCTGAACGCCCTGCGCCAGCAGTTCCGGCCGGAGTTCCTCAACCGCGTCGACGAGATCGTCGTGTTCCACGGCCTCACGCAGGATCACCTCGGCAAGATCATCGACATCCAGCTCGATCGGATCCGCCAGCGGCTCGCCGACCGCCGCATCGAGCTGCAGCTGTCGCCCTCCGCGACCAAGCACCTGGTCGATCTCGGCTACGACCCGGTCTACGGTGCCCGGCCGCTCAAGCGGCTCCTGCAGAGGGAGGTCGAGACCGAGCTCGGTCGACGGATCCTGGCCGGGGACATCGGCGAGCGCTCCCGGGTGCTGGTGGACTGGGACGGTCAAAAGCTCGGTTTCTCGAGCGAACCGGTCGCCGAGGCCGCGTGAGGATCTGGTCGGGCGTGTCGGAAGTCCACCCCGTCGCCAGGCATTTCACCGCTTGACATCCCGTGCGGGCAGGGGATCTTCTACGCACCCGGTTGAAGCGATGGATGCGCGGACGAAGATCCTCGAGACCGCTACGCGGCTGTTTGCCACCCATGGCTACGACAGCACGTCGCTGTCCCACGTGGCCAAGGCGGCGAGCGTCAGCAAAGCGCTGATCTTCTGGCATTTCGAGACGAAGGAGAACCTTTTCCAGGCGGTCCTGTCGCGAACGATCGAGCCCTACACGATCGACGTCGAGGACCTCGACGGGCTCAGCGAGCCCGAGCAGCTCCGTCGGTTGATCGACCTCTACTACGAGTTCGTCACGGAGAACGTCTTCTCGGTGCGGTTCTTCCTGAGCCTGTTCCTGCGGGAGGAGAAGCGTCCCGACCCTCTGTTCGGCCGAATCCTCGACCTTTACCGGCTGTATCAGCAGATTCTGGGCGACGTGATCGCGCGCGGCCAGGCGTGCGGGACGTTGTCGCGCGAGGTCGATCCGGGGCTCCATGCGGGCCTCGTCCTGAGCGCGCTCAACGGCGTGCTCGTGCAGGGGTTCATGGGCGAGCCGGAGCCGCAGCCGCCGCAGCGGCTCGTCGAGCAGCTCAAGACGACGCTCGTTGACAGGCTGCAGGTGCAGTGAAAGAGTCGCCGCCCGCTGGCAGCCACTTTGCCGTAGCCTGGCTTCTTGCGGTGGCGCAGGAGGGGCGCGAGGCGATTCATGCGCGACTGGTTCCGTTCGATGGCCGACAAGGCGCTGCAGAAGGTGGAGTCGCAGCCGCGTGCCCCACGGCGTGGTAATCGCGAGAAGGAGCTCTTCGCGATTCGTGCCCGCGAGGTGAAGGGGCTCTTCCAGCGCCTCGAAGGCCTGGCGCACGCCATCAACAAGGAGGCCTCCTCGACGCTGATCAGCGCCCAGCGCTCGATGACCGCGAAGAACCTCGGTGGCATCGAGGTCCCCGACGGAGCGAGACTCGTGCTCAAGTTCCTCGACCGTCGCCTCGAGGTGGTCGTCAACGCGCTGCAGAGCGTCGGGGGACGCCCGGTGCCGATCGGCGGTCTCGCCGCAGCGTCCGTGATTCAGTACGACGCGAGCGATCCCACGGGGGCCGACTGGTTCGACGTCACGCTGCGCGAGGACGGCTGGCACAGAAAGACCGGCGACGGCGAGGTCGGTGCGGCCGCCCTCTCCGACAAGGAGCTTCGCAAGCTGATCGAGTGGCTGGTCTCTTGACCGGTCACCAGCCGCGAAGCTGCGCGTAGAACGACAGCAGCGTGTAGTACGCGGGGTAGGCGAGAGAGATCGCCGCGACCGTGGTCGCGCGCTCCGGCAAGAGCACCAGGATCACCGCGACCGCGACCGCCCAGACCATCCCGAGGCCGATGGTCGATGCTCGCATCCAGGTCATGCGCGACGGGTAGAGGAAGCGTAGCGGGGCGAAGACGAGCATCGCCAGCGCGAACGTCACGACGGCACACGCGGTCGGTCCGGTCCCGAAGACGTACAGGTACAGCGCGACGATGTTCCAGTACGACGGGAAGCCCGTGAAGTAGTGGTCGGACGTCTTCGCGTCGGCGTGACAGAATCGATAGGCCGATGCGACCAGCGCGAGGCACGCAGCCGCGATGCCGAGCTGCCCTTGCAGCATCCCCGTCTGGACCATGAGCACGATCGGCACCAGGACGAACGTCAGGTAGTCGACGATGTCGTCGAGCTTCGCCCCGTCGAACTGGGGCACGTGACGCTTGACGTCGGCGAGACGCGCCAGCACGCCGTCGCTCGCATCGATCGCGACCGCGACGTAGAGCCACCAGAAGGCGGTACGCACGTCGCCGGCAAAGACCGCGAGCAGCGACGCGAACGCGGTGACGGCGCCCGAAGCCGTGTAGAAGTGAACCGCCCAGCAGGCCGCCAGTCGAAGCGGCGACACCCGTTCGCTCATGGATTCACCCGCGTGATGCTGCCGTCGGTCGGTAGCGCGACGAGGATGCTGCCGTCGGTCGCGGCAAGCATCGCGATGGGGCTCGGGTAGGACTCCGCGTCGCCGAACGCGAAGCCGGTCGCGATCTTGCGGTGCGATCCGTCCGCGTCGATCCGCAACAGCGAGCCGGTGCGGGACTCGGCGACGAAAACGTGACCGCCGGCGTCGACGGCGACACCCGCCGGCGCCGCAAGTGCGGTCGCGATCAGGGTCGGTGGACGGCCCTCCCGGATCCCGAGCACGCGCCCCCCGGTGGGCTCGACGGTGAGGATCTGACCACCGCGAAGCGCGAGCCCGAGTGGACTCACGAGCCCGCTCGCGAGCGTCCGGAGGCTGCCGTCGGGCTCGATGCGCACGATGCGACCGGCTCCCGTGTCGGCGACGACGACCCCACCACCTGCGGTCGCGAGGATGCTGGTCGGCCGGTCGAAGCCCCCTGCGACCTTGCGGCTGGTGCCCTCCGCAAGATCGACGCGGTGAACCTCGCCGAGGTGGGGAACCGTGATCCACGCAGAGCCACCCGGGCCGAGGGCGATGGCGAACGGCGTCGGGATCGAGTCGGCCGCGGTCGTGACGAGGACTTCCGCTCTGCCGCCGCGCAGGCGCCTGATGGAGACGCCGTCGCTGACCAGCAGAGCGTCGCCGGACTGCGCGAGCCCGCGTGGCACCGCCAGCCCACCACGCGCGAGGATTCGCGACCCCGAAGGCCACGGCTTGAACGCGATGAGCTCACCGGTGAGGAAGTTGGACGTGACCGCCGATTCGCCGCAGACGGTGAACCCGCCGAGTCCCGGGGCGAGACGGGTGACCTCTGCGGCGTCGCTGGCGGTACCGCTCGAAACCCCGAGATTCCGGACCACGCCCGTCGCCGATTCGAGAACGACCAGCGTTCCGTCCGGAGCACGCGCCACGGCCGCGGGTCCGCGCAGCCCATCGGCGACCGTCGCCACGGCTCCCCCACCCACGGAAATCCGAACCACCGAGCCAGCCTCGCGCAGCGGCGCGACGAGTGTTCCGTCGGGCTCAGCGACCATCGTCCCGGGGCACGCGAGGCCAGTGGCGACGACGCGCCGGGGCTCCCGTTCTTCGGGGTCCAGCTCGAGAATCGCGCCGTCGCGAGCGCACGTCCCGGCGAAGACGTGGCCGCTCGCGTCGACCGCGATGCCGGCCACGTTCGGAACCCCGCGAGCGACCGTTCCCCAGCCACCGCCGCGTGCTTGGCGGCGCCAGACGTCACCCGATGCAGCGTCGGAGACGAACAGGTTGCCGACGGCATCGACGGCCACGCCGTCGGGTGCGCGCATGCCGGGTGGAAGCGGAATCGACTCCAGGCCGCCGTCGGCGGCGATCCGGAGCAGCCGTCCGCCGAGCGCCTCGGCGACGATCAGGTGCCGATCGAGGCAGGCGAGGCCGTTCGCACCGCGCAACGGGGTCGCCGGCTGGACGAAACCGAGGGTCGCCGGAGCGATGGCGGCCGGCCTTTTCGCAACGCCGCCCCGAGCGCCCGGGACATCGATGGCAAGCGCGAGTCGAGCCGCTGCGTCGTCGGGAAGGCGCCGCGGACCGCACGCGGTGGTCAACTCCAGCGCGAGCGCCGCCGATCCGGCGATCGCGCGGAATCTCACACCAGGCGCTCGAGCGGATGGGCGAGGGCACGCCGCAGCGTGGAGGCGATGCGTGCTCCCGTGACGCCGTCGATGAATCGGTGGTCGAACGTGCAGCCGAGCGTGAGCATGGGCCGGATCAGGATCTGCTCGCCGACCACGGCTGGGCGACGCTGGATGTTGTTCACCAGCACCACGATGGGCACATGGCTGAACGGGACCAGCGGTGCCAGCGCCAGACCGAGGCCTGCGTCGATCGAGCCGATGCTCGTGACCATCGCGCTGCCGAACTGATCGTACGCGATCCCGAACCGGCTCAGGTCGAGGCCCAGATCGTAGGTGAGGAACCCCACCGCGCGCATCGCCGGGCCGAGCAGCCAGTCGGGGATGCGGGCAAGGCTCTCCTTCGACTTCTCGACCTCGCGATCCTTCCTCGCACGCAGCTGGGCGACACGGGAGTTGAGCTTGTTCGCGATGTCTCGCAGCGGCATGCCGTCCACGCCGAGCAGCTTCACGCCCGAGAGGTCGCGGCCATCCTCGCTCGCGACCTGGCAGAAGATGTCGACCTCGTCGCGCTTGTAGAGCCTCTTTCCGATGATGAGACCGTTCCCGTCCGGGTGGTCCCGGAGCCCGAGGGCGAGCGCCTTTGCGACCAGGTGGGTCACGGTGACGTGGATCCCGTCGCTGGCCCGGAGTCGCTCGATCAGCGCGAGCGACTCGGTCATATCGACCTCGATGGTCCCGTAGACCGTGGGGTTGTCGGGCGCCGACCAGGTGCCGAGGGCGAGGCGCCGCCAGCTGGTCGGGCTCTGCACCCGGTCGTACGGGGGTTTGCGCCGTGCCACGTCGTTTGCGGCTGCGGACTCCTCGTCCGGCGACCTGACCACGTTCGGCTTGTGCATCGACGTCACGGCGCGCTCCTGTTGTCCTTAACCTCGGGCCCCTGATATGCGATGTATCGTATGAAGGGGGATTTATGAAACTTGGTCGAGGTCGTGAGAGGTTCATCGCGGCGCTCGGGGCGCTCGCACTGATTGTGAGTCTGGCATCCCCCGCGCGCGCACAGGGCCGGTATGACGACGGCGAGGCGCACCCGCTCCGCCTGATCGCCTACTTGGTGGCTCCGGCCGGATACCTCACGGAGTGGCTGGTCACGCGGCCGTTCTTCCGGGTGGTCTCGCAGGAGGACACCGCCCCGATCTTCGCGTACACGCCGCAAGGCGGATTCGACTACGAGACCTACGAAGAGGGCATGTCGACCGGGGTGACCTTCGAGAGCCCGTACCGGGCCCTGCAGAGGCCCGCCGGACCGCCCTGATCCTCCGGGTCACGACATCACTTCGAGCGGTGCGAAGCGCGCGATGAGCTTCTTGAGCCCGGCGCGTTCGAACTGCACCGTAAGCTTCGCGCCTGCTCCCGAGCCCTCGTTCCTCCGGACCACGCCGACGCCGAACTGAGGATGGCGGACGCGGGTGCCGATCGGCAGCGTCCCTCTGCTCTCGGTTTCCTGGCTCGCGCTGTAGTCGATCTCCGGCTCGGTTCGCACCGACACACTCGCAGCAGGAAAGGTGCGCCGCAGCGGCATCGCCAGGTCGTCGTCGACCGGCTCGACCCAGGTCGCGTTGCCGGGGGGGCGGTGCGGCTGGTCCGCGTCGACGCCGAACGTTCGCACCAGATCGGCGGGAACCTCGCGCAGGAAGCGCGACGGCGGGTTGTTCTGGCTCGCGCCGAACAGGATGCGATGCCGCGCCCGCGTCAAGACGAGGCGCTCGCGGGCGCGGGTCATGCCGACGTAGCAAAGCCGGCGCTCCTCCTCGAGACCGCCTTCGTCGAGCGCCCGTGCGTGCGGGAAGACACCCTCCTCCATCCCGACCAGATACACGGCGGGAAACTCGAGGCCCTTGGAGTTGTGCAGCGTCATCAGGCTGATCGCGCCGCGCCTCTCCTCGTCGTCGTCGAGGTCCGATACCAGCGCGGCCCGCTCGAGGAATGCCTCCACCGCACTCGCCCCACGCGGCGCGCCGTCCATCGCGTCGAGCTCCCGGGCCGCGCCGATCAGCTCGTCGAGGTTGTCGGCGCGCGCCTCGGCCTCCTGCGTGCCCTCGGCGCGCAGTCGTGACAGCAGGCCGGTCTCGGCGAGGACGAGCTCGATGATGTCCGCCATCGAGCGATCTCCCAGCGACGTGCGGAGATGGCCGACCATCGACCAGAAATCCGCAGCGCGGCTGCGACTCGCGCTGGCGAGCGCGAGATTCGCTGCGTCCAGGTCGTCGAGAATCGTCGCGACCGGCACCCCGCGTCCCTTCGCGGCATCCGTGAGCGCCCCGACCGTCGTGGCGCCGATACCCCGTGTCGGGACGTTGATGATCCGCGTCAGGCTGATGTCGTCGGCCGGGTTCAGGAGAAGCCGGAGATAGGCCAGGACGTCCTTGACCTCCTTACGGTCGTAGAATCGCGTCCCGCCGATCAGGACGTAGCGGATGCGGCGGAACAGCAGCTCCTCTTCCAGCAGGCGGGACTGCGCGTTGGTGCGGTAGAACACCGCGACATCGGCCGGCGCCCGGCCGGCACCGAGCACGCGCTCGATGTCGCTCGCGACGTAGCGAGCCTCGGTACGATCGTCGGGCAGCGTCGCGACGGTGACCGGCTCACCCGGGCCGTTCTCCGTCCAGAGCGTCTTGCCGTGACGATCGGCGTTGCGACAGATCACGGCGCTTGCCGCAGCGAGGATGTTCCCGGTGGAGCGGTAGTTCTGCTCGAGACGGATGACGTGTGCGTCGGAATGGTCGCGCCCGAAGTCGAGGATCGCGCGCACGGTCGCGCCGCGGAAGCCGTAGATCGACTGGTCGTCGTCTCCGACGACGTTCAGGTTGCCCTGCCCGCCCGCGATCATCCGAACCAGCTGGTACTGCGCGCGGTTGATGTCCTGGTACTCGTCGACCAGCACGTAGCGGTAGCGTGCCCGATACGCGTCGCGAACGGGCAGCTGCTCGGTGAGGAGGCGGAGCATCGCGGTGATCAGCGAGCCGAAGTCGAGCGCGCCGGCGCGATGCAGGAGCTGCTCGTAGCGGGCCGCCCCGCGCAGCAGTGCCTCCATGCGCTGCGGGCCCTCGTAGACCTCGTGTCGGTCGAGCGGCTCGGCTGCGTTGCGGCGCCGCTCGATGAAGCCACGCAGCGCGGCCGCGGTGAGCAGGTGTTCGCTCACGTCGACCTCGGCGAGCGCGCGGCGGCAGAGCGCCAGCTGGTCCGAGTCGTCGTAGATCGCGAAGCTCGACGGAAGGCCGAGCCTGGGCGCCTCGCGACGGAGCCAGCGTGCACAGACCGAGTGGAAGGTTCCTGCCGTGAGGCCGTGTACGCCGTCGTCGAGCAAGCGCTCGAGTCGCTCGCGCATCTCTCTGGCGGCCTTGTTCGTGAACGTCACCGCGAGGATCTGCTCTGCGCGAACGCCGCACTCGGACACCAGGTGCGCGACGCGGTAGGTGAGCACGCGGGTCTTGCCGCTGCCCGCGCCGGCGAGAACGAGCAGTGGACCGTCGCCGTGCAGGACCGCTTCGCGCTGCGGTGGGTTCAGCGAATCGAGATCCATGCGCATGGCGGAGGCCGCACCCTAACGGACGCCGACCAAAAGGAAAGTGGCACCGCGAAGGCGCGTGCTGCTAACGTTGGCCGTGCCCGCGTACGACCGCAAGGACGCCGTGTACCGCCGCGCCAAGCGCGAAGGGTTCCGCTCGCGCGCCGCCGTCAAGCTCGAGGAGATCGACGGCCTCTTCTCGCTGCTGCGCCGGGGACAGCGCGTCGTCGACCTGGGTTGCTGGCCGGGAGGCTGGTTGCAGGTTTGCGCCGACCGGGTCGGGCCGCATGGGCGGGTGGTCGGCGTGGACGTTGCGGATACCGAGCAGGTCGAGCGCTCGAACGTCGTGGTGTTGCAGGCCGACGTGTACGACGAGGCCCTGCGCGAGAGGGTCGGCGAAGCGCTCGGCGGACCCGCCGATCTCGTCCTGTCGGATCTCGCGCCCAAGCTCAGCGGTATCGCGGCGAGCGACTCCGCGCGCCACGCGGCCCTGGTCCAGCGGGCACTCGAGCTGGCCAGGGCATGGCTCGTTCCGGGCGGCGGGATCTTCCTCGCGAAGCTCTTCATGGACGCGGAGTACCAGGGGCTGATCCAGGAGCTCCGCAGGACGTTTTCCGCCGTGAAGGCGCGGAAGCTCGACACCACGCGGAAAGGCTCGTCCGAGCTCTACGTCTGCGGACGTGGCTTGAAAGAAGGCGCTTCACCCGAGTAAGCTGGCCGGAGCCGGAACGCTCCCCCGAGCACCTGCCTCGCCGACGGCTCGGCCGTGAACCCGCGCTGGAAATCTCAGCCTTCCGGCGTACGAAGACACGGCGACCGGCGTCTGTTCCGGAAAACACCTTGCGCTCCGCTCTCCATAAAGCACTTGCGCTGCTGCCCGTCGTGGCGGCGGTGCTGTCCCTCACCGTCGCCGCTCCGGCGCGAGCCCTCGACACCGGCAACGTCCTGATCCTCGAGGACGACGGGACGATGCTGACCCCGGCCGCCCCCGTCCCCCTGGCCGGCAAGCGCCTCACGTTCTCGCCGGCGCGGGACGGCGGCTACACGACCCGCATCGGCCCCAGCCGGGGACTCCTGCGCCGCGGTACCCGCATCGACTTCGCGTCGCAGCCCGACGGCGTCGTCCGGATTCCGCTGGCTGCGCCGATCGCGTTCTACGGTCGCATGCACGACGAGATCCATGTTCACCCGCAAGGCGTGGTCAGCTTCGGGGCCCCACTGACCGCGACGGCGCGCGCCGACGCCAGTGGTCAGCTGGTCGCCGGGGTGCTCGGCGGCCCGCCGCTGGTCGCCGTGCTCTGGAACGAGCTGCAGCCGCCGTCGGCGGACTCCGGCCGCGGCGTGTTCGTCGACCAGGCCGCGGGCGCCACCATCGTGACCTGGTACCAGACCCCTTCCGCGCGCCCGGCGGGTTCGCCGAATACCTTCCGCTTGACGATCGGTGCGGACGGCACGATCGACCTCGACTACGGCGCGCTCGCGTCGCACTGGGGGATCATCGGCCTCACCCCGGGATCCGATCGCGTCGGTGTCCGGATGACGGACTTTGCCTCGGCACCGCGCGTCGCGCCTCGGACCGCGACCCTCGCCTGGTACAACGACCTGCCGCAGCTCAACGAGATCGCCGTCGCGCGCGCCGTCTACGCGCGGCTACCCGACCGCTTCCAGTTCCTGACCGTGTTCACCACGCAGCAGGTCGACGGGCCGACCCCGGTCTGGAGCACGACGGTCCAGAACGCCGACCGCGGCATCGGCATGCCGGTCTTCGACCACAGCGGTGTGTTCGGCAGCGGTGTCCTCGAGCACGTCGTGGTGATGAACGACGTCGGATTCTACGCGGACGATCCGGAGCAGAGCCCGCGCGCCGCTGGGTACGCTTACGCGCCCTCCACACTCGCGATCCTCGCGCACGAGGTCGGCCACCGCTGGCTCGCCTACCCGAGCGCCGCCGATCAGGGACTCGCCGGGCCCGACGGCCACTGGAGCTACGTGCTCGACTCCGGGGCGTCGTTCCTCGGCGGCAACGAGATCCACGCGAACGCGGACGGCAGCTTCTCGACCATCGAGGCGATGCGCACGTACGGGCCGCTCGATCGCTACCTCATGGGCTTCGCGGCTCCGGCGGAGGTACCGCCCTTCTTCGTCGTCGACGGTGCGCACTCGTTCGAGCCGAAGCCGGGACATGCCGGGGAGGCGATCGGACCGGACTCGCACCCGGAGGCCGGGGTACGCTTCCAGGGCACGCGCCGAGATCTCACCATCGACGACGTGCGGGCGCGCATCGGCGATCGAGAGCCCGACGCAAGTGCCGCGCGCAGCGCGTTCCGCATGGCCACGGTGCTCGTCGTCCCCGCGGGCGGCCACGCCGAAGCGACGCAGGTCGAGAAGGTCGAACGCATCCGCCGCGCCTTCGGGCCGTTCTTCCGCGCAGCGACGGGTTACCGCGCGCGGATCGCCACGTGGCTCCCCGCATCGCGCGACCCCGCTTCTGCCGTGGCGGATCCGCTGCTGCTCTCCGGGCGTCCGCGTCTGCTCGATGGCAGCGCGCGGCGCGACGCCGACGGACGGGCCGAGGTGGTGCTCGACTACGCCGACCTCGACGGCGACGTGACGTCGTTGCTGGTGACCACGGACGCGGCTGGCGATGCGCCGCCGGTGGCCGTCGACGTGGCGCAGGGAACGATCGGCAACCGGCGGGGCTCGCTCTCCTTCGTCCTGCGCGACCTGCCGGAAGACGCGAAGCAGCTGAAGCTCGCGCTGGTCGACAACCGCGGCCTCGCGAGCCGCGTGACCCTCCTGCTCGGCGAGGCTGCGCCGGACCAGAAGCTCGCGGCGCGCTGACGTTCAGCGCAGCCAGGCGATGGTCGCGCCGCCGCCGCCTTCGCGGCGATCGGCCTGCGCGAACCGGCTGACGTAGGGCGACGAGGTGAGGTAGTGGCGCACGGCGTCGCGCAGCGCACCGGTGCCCATCCCGTGGATGACGCGCACGATGCCGACGCCCTCGAGCGTGGCGCGGTCGAGGAACTCCTCGAGCTGGGAGAGCGCGCTCTGGACGCGCGCGCCGACCAGGTTCACCTCCATCAGCGCGATGCCTGGAAGCGCGGCTTCCGGCGCGGGCTCGCTCGTCGCCGCCGGCGCGATCGCGACCCGGACCGCCGTTGCGCGAGCGTTCTGGGGTCCGCCGATGCGACGCAGCTGAGCGAGCGGCACGTCGAAACGGATGCCGCCCCGGGTCACCAGCCCACGCTCTCCCGAGACGGACTCGAGCCGGCCCTTGAGCTCGCTGCCCGCGACCTGCACCTCGTCTCCGACGCGCGGCTGCTGGCCGCGCGGAACGCGGGCGTCTGCCCCGGCGCCGGCACCGGCCGCGAGCGCGCGTTCCTGCGCGCCGATCCGCGAGCGTTGTGCTGCGGCGACGTCACGCAGCTGCCGCCCGAGCTCGTGCGGGCGCTGGCGCGCTTCGTCGAGCATCCGCTGTCCTTCGCGACGCAGGTCGTCGGCGAAGCGGCGCGCGGCACCCAGCTCGTCCGCCCACCGCCGCTTCTTGTGCACCGCGAGGTCGTTCGCGAGCTCCGTGCAGCGTGTGCGCTCGGCCTCGAGTGCGACGCGCTCCGCCGCGGCTTCCGCGGCGCGCTCCTCGTAGCGGCGGCGCTCGTCCTCGAGAGCCCGCGCGGCGGTCGCCAGATCGACGCCGAGCCGGCTGCGCTCGCGCTCGGCCGCGTCGACCAGGGCCGGCGGAAAGCCGAGCCGCCGCGCCATCTCGAGGCCCAGGCTCGGTGCGATGCTGCGGTCGATCAGCCGGTAGCGCGGCGCGAACGTCTCGGGGGCGAAGTCGACCGCCGCGACCCGCGTGCCGGGGAACGACAGCGCGAAGGCCTTCACACTCTGGAAGTGGGTCGTCGCCAGCACGTGTACCCGGCGGCGGACGAGGTCCTCGAGCAGCGTGCGGGCGAGAGCGGCGCCATCCTCGGGGTCGGTGCCGGTTCCGGGCTCGTCGAGCAGAACCAGGGCGCGGTCGGTGGCGCCAGAGAGGATCTCGCCGAGGTTGCGTACATGGCCCGAGAAGGTCGAAAGGTCGCCGGCGACGTTCTGCGGGTCGCCGATGTCGGTCCAGACGCCATCGAACACCGGCAGCGTGGAGTCCCGATCGGCGAGCACCGGGATGCCGGACTGCGCCATCAGCACGGCGAGGCCGAGCGTCTTGAGCGCGACGCTCTTGCCGCCGGTGTTCGGGCCGCTGATCACGAGCAGGTACGTCTCGGTGTCGAGCACGACGTCGATGGGCGTCACCGGACGGCCAGTCAACTCGAGGAGCGGGTGGCGGGCGCCGCCCAGCCGGATCAACCCCTCGTCGAGGCGAGGGCAGACGGCGCGATGACGGCGTGCGAAGGCGACACGCGCTCCGAGGCAATCGAGGCGGGTCAGCGCCGTGAAGCTCTCGTCGAGCGCGTCGCGGCTGGCGCCGACCGCGGCGGTCGTCTCGGCGAGGATGCGCGCCACCTCCTGGGCTTCCTCGCGAGCCGCGATCAGCAAACGGTTGTTGTGCTCGACGGCGAACAGCGGCTCGACGAAGAGCGTCTCGCCGGATGCCGAGCGGTCTTGCACGATGCCCGCGAGGCGGCTCGCGGACTGCGCCCGGACCGGCACGACGTAGCGTCCGTTGCGTACCGTGACGTAGGTGTCCGCCAGCGCGTCCGATGTCGACTGCTGTGCGAGCCGTCCCAGCCGGCGCTCGATCTCGGCGCGCAGATCGCGCAGCTCGCGACGCAGCGCACGGAGCGCAGGGCTCGCACCGTCGCGTACTTCGCCCTCGTCGTCGAGCGTGCTCGCGAGCAGCCCATCGAGGTCGGGCAGAGGGTGCAGAACGTCGAGGAACCGGAGCAGGAGCGAGCCCTCCGCAGCGCGCGTACGCAGGAACCCGCGCACCTGTCGCACCGTGCCGAGGGTGCTCGCGATCTCGAGCAACTCGCGCCCCGAA
>Ga0172362_10002428_pt1 | contig 16187 bp, 9 predicted proteins | sample LakKivs1_kivu2a2_FD_114534 | JGI IMG/M metagenome (GOLD analysis project Ga0172362, IMG submission 114534) | Sediment microbial communities from Lake Kivu, Rwanda - Sediment s1_kivu2a2 | ecosystem: Environmental > Aquatic > Freshwater > Lake > Sediment | place: Rwanda: Western Province, Lake...
ATGTGTTCGATCATGCGGATGTTTGCGCCGTTGTCCGCGATGCGATGGCGCGTCATGGAGCGGATGAAATTGATCGGGTAGCAGCCGATGTCCATGATTGCGCCGCCCGCAAGCTCGTGGCTGTAGCGCGTGCTGATGCGCCCGCTTGAGCGCATGTCGGTCTCGAAGAACACTTCCACGCGCCGCAGTCTGCCGATGGGCCCGGCTTCGTCGCGCGCGATGCGGGCCAGTTCGGCCGTCTGCGGATGGTGCAGGTACATGAAGCCCTCGACGAGCACCGCACCCGTCCGCGCCGCGATCGCGAAGAGGTCTTCGGCCTGTCTGCGGCGCCAGCACAGCGGTTTCTCGCACAAGACGTGCACCCCGCGCGCCAGCAGCGCCGCTGCCTGCTCGACATGCTGACGATTGGGCGTGGTGATGTAGACCGCGTCGTAGTCGCCGGCCTGCGCGGTGCCACTGAGCAACTCGTCGCTTGTCAGCGCGAGCGGCAGGCTCAGGTCATCGCACATTGACCGGGCGCGCGAGCGCTCGCGCGAGGCTGCGCCGACGAGCGTGCAGCCGCCGGCGCGCACAATCTGCGGCGCGACCTTGCGTGCGATGGCTCCGGTCCCGAGGATCATGATGCGAACGCTGCTCATCGCGTGGATTGTTGGCCGCACGCGGGCGCGGGGCGGCCGTTGCGGCGGCCGGGTGCCGCGCTGTGTTGATCGCGCATCGATGTGTGGTCATCGCGCATCGCGCTGTGTTCAACTCGCATCGCACTTGGCTGAGCGAACATCGCTCTTGGATCAGGTCGTGTCGCACTGCGGCGAGCACATGTCGCACTGCGGTGACCGCACATCGCACTTTGGCGAGCAAACATCGCTCTATGCTGACCAATTGTCGCACTGCGATGACAGAACATCGCTCTGCGATCATCTCGTGCCGCATTTGTGTGACCACAATTCGCGTTATGGCGGACCTTGACGCGCGCGCATCGGCAATTCCGGCGCGTTGTTCGGCCTTGGCGCTCGAAGAAGCGAGGTCGGACGCACGCGCCGCGAGATTCGGTGCCTGTCCGTGCCGCTGATGGCGATGTGCTCCGGCGGGTGTGGTGGCGCGTTTGGGGCGATTGCTTCGCGTTGTGAGCAGAGCGTGCGAGACCGGCGTGGGCGTGGTGCCCGGGCGGGTCAGGATGCACGCCGCAGCGACAAGGAATCTGAACATGTCAACGCCTCTGCATGCACCCCGCGTCCCCCATCGTTTTGTTGTGCTGGCGCTGGCCGCCGGGCTTGCTTCGCCCGCCGCCGCGATCGACCGAACGTGGATCACGGACAACGGTTCGTGGCACGGCGCGGCCAACTGGTCGCCGCTCGGCGTGCCGACGCCTGCCGACATCGTGCGCATCGGCAATCTGCCTGTCGCGCACAACCGCACGGTCTTCGCGCACGCCAACATCGGGGCGGCGTCGCTCGTGCTGACCAATGGTGCGGGCTATCAGAACGAAGGATTCTTCTCCACGATCAGCGGGAGCACCTTTATCGGGGCCGACTCGCGCATCTACCTGACCAACGCCGGCGCCGGGACCGACCTTGTCACGAGCACCCTCACCCTTGAGGGCAACAACGCCCGGTTTTATGTCGATGAGGCGACGCTGCGCGTCCACACCGCGACGACGATCGGCGACGACGCCTTCATCTTGTTTCGCGGCGGTGAGTGGCGTTCGAGCGGCGCCGGCACGACCTTCGTCAACAACGGCCGACTGACGGTTGCGCCCGGCGCGGCCGCCATGACGCAGGAATCGACCGGACGCTATGACCTCGATGGCACAACCGGCAACGGCGAAGTGCACGTCAGCGGCATCGCGCCTGCCTCGATGGCCATGCATGGCATCGGCTTGACCGATCCGTTCGACGGCGAGATGAGCCTCGGGCTCTACAGCCGTCTGTACATGCTGCTCGACGAAGGCTGGGAAGCCGCCGCGGGCAGCCGCATCGAGGTCTATCCCGGCGCCGCGGCCGACTTCGAGCACGCGCTGCTGTCAAATCCTGACGGGACCTTCGTTCTGAGCGGCGAAGTGGAGGTGATGAACTTCTATGGCCGCGCCGACTTCAACATCTCGGGCACCACCACCATCACGCCCACCGCCAGCATCCTGCTCGATGACGACGCGTACCTGTGGTTCTCCGGCTCGACGCTCGTGACGGGAGGCACCATCGAAACACTCAACGACAGCCTGCAGGCGGGCAACGTCTCCTTCGACGGATCCACGCAGTGGCGCGGCACGACGACCATCGTCGGCAGCGCACGCCAGAACGGGCCTGCGACGGTGTCCGCCGCTGCGGGCGCGACGATCAACGCCGTCACCTTTGATATGGACGGGCTGAACAACACGACGCACTGGGCCATCAGCAGCGGGCTCGTGATCAACACGGAGAACATGAACGCGCTCTCGCAGCCGCGTTTTGATGGCTCGATGACCATCAGTGGCGGCTTTGCGGCACGCCTCACGCTCAATCTCGATCATCCCGCCGATGCGTGGATCATGCACGGCGACATGACGCTCGGCGGCACAAGCCCGTTCGCCTCGATCCGGCTGGCGGGCACGCCCGTGGTCATCGCGTCAGACCTCCAGGTCACCTCAGGCCGCGCCATGATCAGCGCGAGCGCCACCTTCTCCGGCGATGCCGCGCCCGGGCTCGCGACGGTGACGATCGCGCAGGCTGCGGCCGAACTGCGCCTCGGCGGACCGTCGCTCGTCGAGTCGGGCACCGTCTTCCAGGGCGATGGATGGCTCGGCGTGAACGGCGGGGGCGTGCTGAGCCTCGACGATGGCGTCAATCTCTCGACCGTGGGCCTTCGCAATGACGGCGCGGTCGAGATCGGGAACGGGCCAGCGATCGTCTCGGTCGATCGCTTCGAGCAATCGAGCGGCGGGACGCTGCACATCGGCATCGGCGGCTTCGACCCGGGCAGCACGCACGATCTGCTGAGCATCACCGGCGACACCGCGAGCCTCGCGGGCACGCTGCGGCTGAGCCTTGATGCGATCGGCGCCGACATTTTCGTGCCCGAGGTCGGCGATGCCTTCACCATCCTCACGGCGCTCGGCGGCGTGGTCGGCGACTTTGACGTCGTGCCCCCGACAGTCGCTGGCAGCACGCTGATTGAGTGGGATGTCCTCGTGCAGCCCAACGCCGTGCTCGTGGCGGTGGCCGATGTCAGCCAGATTCCGCCATGCCCGGCCGACCTTGACGGCAGCGGCGCGGTCGACATGAACGACGCCCTGCTGTTTTTCAACCTCTTCAGCGAGGGGAGCATGGACGCGGACCTGAACTACGACGGCCTGCTCGACTTTGGCGACATCCTCGTCATGGTGGGCGCACTGTCTGAGGGCTGCGACGGCATCTGACCCGCCGAGGCGGGCACCCGCGCCGACCGGCATCGCCGCTCGCGCGCACGGACGCACATCGGCTCGAGCCGATCACGCAACGCACAGCCCATCTCGCCGACCGCGCTCGCATGGCACACGACAAGCCACTGCGAACAGGCAGGCGAGATGTGCCATTGGGTGGCCCGCCTCTCCGAGGCGGGAAATCAGGGCAGCTGGAAGCGGCCCCCCCGCATAGTGCGGGTGCATGATGCGACACATCCGGTGCCATCACTCGCGGAACTCTTCCTTCTCCTCTTCTTTCTTCTTTCTCCCCGCGCAGTGATGTTCCATTGGCAGAGGACTTCCGCCTTCGCTCCGGTCGTGCTTACACCCACCACTGCGCCGCGCTCGGGTGTGTCGAGATGTGAGAGTCAAAGGTCGCGGCGAGCGGCAGCACCGGGCGAGCAGCGTGCCGCCCGCTAGGGACGTTCGTCCTCTTCGTCGCCACGCTCGTTCTCGTTGTCTTGGCCGCTGATCTGTTCGGCCAGTTCGGCGTGGAAACGGTCGAGGAATCGTCTCAGTTCTTCCAGTTCACCATCATCCGGGCCGTAGGCGTTGATTCTTCTTTGGATCAGGTCTTCGAGGCGTTTGACCGCCTCAGGCAGTTGCCCATCAAAATACGCCATCGTCATGGCGTAAAACCGATCCGCCAGCGCCCGATCGAGCGTGTGAGCATCGCGATCCCAGATCTCGACGGCGCGGTCTTTGGCTTCGAGGGCTTCGCCGAAGCGCCCGAGGCCTTTGAGAAACGTTCCTCTTGTCGAGAAGCTCTCCGCGATGCTCGCGCTGCCGCTGGGCTCATGCTTGAGTTCGATGGCAATCGCCAGATCCATCGCTTCGAGGGCCTCGTCGTAGCGCTCGAGCATTCTGAGGATGTTCCAGCGCTGCCAGTGGCTCGATGCGAGTTGCAGGTCATCGGGTTCGAGGAACTCTCGTTCGATCTCAATGGCCCGGTCGATGGCTTCGAGCGCTTCGCCATAGCGTTCGAGCGATCGCAGGAGGCGCATGCGGTCCCAGAAGGCACCCGCGATCGGCCTTTGGTCAACCGGATCGCGCATGCGTTCACTCGCGATCACCTCATCGAGCGCCGCAAGGGCCTCATCGAAGCGTTCGAGGTCCTCGAGCAACTCCGCTCGATACCGATGCAGATCCGCGACGATGAGATACGCAGGTTGTTCTTTGCGCAGTTCGTGTTCGATGGTCCGGGTTGCGGCTTCGAGGGCTTCATCGAAGCGTTCGAGCTCTTCAAGCAGGTCCGTGCGAAGCCAGAACATCTCCGTCATCAGTTCCGGGCTGAGCGGTTCAGATGCGTGGGCGGCTTTCATAACGAGATCGAGTTCAAAGAGTGCGTCGTCGAAACGTTCGAGGTCTTGGAGCATGCGTGCGCGGGCCGCGTGGATATTGGTGAAGACCGGATGATGAAACCACAGGTTCCGAGCCGCGATCTCGAAGGCCGCATCTGTCGCTTCGAGCGCCTCGTCGATGCGTTCAAGGTCCCAGAGGATGTGTGCCCGGGTGATGTGCTTTGCTGCAAGCACGGGATGATCATTCGGGACGTGCAGGTGGTCGATCCAGATGGCCCGGTCGATCGCTTCAAGGGCTTGGGCCTCTTGTCTCCACTCATTGAGAATGTTTGCGCGAATGAAAAATTGCGTCGCGAAGAGCGGATGTCGAGGACGGATGAACGACAAGGCCTGCGGGTACGTCTTGTCGAAAACCGTGAATGCCTCGAGGCGCGGCGGCTGATGATCGTTCGCAGTTTCTCGTTCGCCGATGACGCCCGCGTGCACCTCGTGCTCAGGATGGAAGTGCCGGAGGCTGATGTCCAGCGCGAGATTGATCGCTCGAAGCGCCTCGCGCTTGCGATCAAGGAGCAAGAGGATGAACGCGCGATCCGAATGCAGCGTCGCACGCATCACCGGATCCATCGCATCCGCCCGTTCGAGCACGCCGTCGATCAGGGCCAGCGCCCGGCGCAAGCGCTGCTCGCGATCGGTCACAAAAATCTGACTCAACACGCGCGCAAGGCGAATCGTCGCCGTTGCTTCGCCCGGATGCAGCGCCAACGCGGCCTCATAGAAGGTCGCAGCGCCGTCCGGGTCGTCGCCGTAGAACCTTCGGTCGCCGCAGGCGATCTGAAAGCGGTACGCGCGGTCGTCTGTCCAGTTCGTGCCGCTCGCCCGCTCCGCCTCGGCCAGCGCCAGCAGGGCATCGGTTTCGGCCCACGTCCCATCGGTGTATGGCCGCCTGACCGCAGCGATCGAAGCCAGCGCCCGATCGATCGGATCCTCTGACGCCCGCAGACGCGCGGCCGCCTCGGCCAGATCCGCCGTGAGCACAGGTGTCGGCGCAATCGCGTGGCCGCTGGTCATGCTCAGTCCGCTGGCCACACGCGCGAAATCGTCATGCACCGGCGCGCCACCTTCGCTCGGCGCAGGTGCACCATCGTGCGTCGCCGGTGCGCCTTCGTCGTGTTCGCCCGGTGCGGCGTGCACCGCAGGCTGCACACCAGACTGCGAACCGTCAGCCCTGCTGCCCACAGCGACAGAGGCCGCAAGACCGGGCATCACGAACAGGACTGCCGCGACGCGGGCCGCCAGCCAGCGCGGCCAACGTGTTGACCATGCCGCAGCACCGTCGGGTTCAGGTGCGCGGGACAACGATCGGTTGTGCTCGGGCGTGCTCATGCTGCTCCAGTGTATCTAGAAGGGCGACAAACACCACACCTGTTTGGAGTCGGTGTCATCTGTTGCGGCCCGCTCCGCTTGTTCGCCCGCTCATGGGCAGCCCGCATCAAGCGCAGCGAGGAAGGCGAGCAGATCGAAATAGTCCGTCTCTCCGTCGCCGTTCAGATCTCCCGCCGAGTTCGAGAGACTGAGCCAGTCGAGCATGATCAGCACATCGGCGGCGTCGAGCGTGCCGTCGAGGTTGGCATCCGCCGGGCACTGGTCCGATCGTCCGCAGCCGTAGTAGGCCGACAGGTTCTCGACGGTCGCCGCTCCGGCCTGCGAGAAGGTGCCTCCGAAGAGCACGGCCGGTTGCCACGGGGCGCCGTCGCTGCCGGGCGCGAGGCAACGTCGCGTGACGGGGAGCACGGCATCGACCCGGCCTGTGGTGCCGTGCTGCGGCGGGCCGATGAGAGGGCTCAGTATCGTGCCATCCCACACCGCGACGTTGCGGGCCCAGATCGGGCCTGTCACCCAGAACTGTCCGCCGATGACGAGCAGGGTTTCGCCGGGCTTGTCAGCATCCAGGGCCGCAAATCCGAGTCCGCGTGCCGTCGCGTCCCACCCGCCGCGCAGCCCGACCTCGTTCGGTCCGTTGAGGGTGTGCCATTGCGTGCCGTCCCATCGCGCGATGTTGTTGGCGGTGCGCCCGCCGGCCAGCGGAAACCAGCCTCCGACGAACAGGCTCGGGGGTCCGGCGAAGCGGTCCCCGCCCCCGGGCGCGCCGGGCCCCGTCGCGGCCAGCGCGAAGACATTGCTCTGGGCTGCGGGCGTCAGTCCCTCGCCGTGGGCGTCGGCCAGGGCGGACCAGGACTGGCCATCCCAGCGGGCGATGCGGCTGGCCACCACGCCGGAGGCCGCCGAGATCGAACCGCCCGCATACAGCGCCGGGCCGCGCCCGTCATCGAAGACCGCGAGTGCATTGATCCAGCCGTTGGTGCCCGCCGCCAGCGGCGACCACGTGTTGCCGTCGAAGCGGGCGATGTTGTTGACGCGCACACCGCCCGCATTCTGGTACGAACCGGCCACATACAGCCCCGGGCCGTTGCCATCATCGAAGGTGGCCAGCGCATAGACGCGCCCGTTCACGCCTCGCCCCGCGCCGTCGAGCACCGGCGACCAGCCAAGCCCGTCCCACCGCGCCAGATCCGCCGCCGACTCGCCGCCCGCGAACGCAAACTCGCCCCCGACGTACAGCGCAGGCCCGCCGCCGAGCCCATCGTCATGCACGTGCAGCGCATGGACGACCGGGTTGTAGACCGAGCCCGCCGAATGCCAGATCCCTGTGCCCGTGGGCCCAGACAAGCCCGACCAGACGTGCCCATCCCACCGCGCGATGCGATTGACGACTGCGCCGCCCGCGGTCTCGAAACTGCCGCCGACATACACGGCTTCGCCGCTGCCGTCATCAAAGAGCACGGCGCACGTGATGTGGCTGCTGACGCCCACCGAGCCGAAGCCGCCGGGCACCTCCCAGTCGCCGCTGCACGCGGGCTGCGCGCAGGCGGCGCTGGCCCCGACCTCGATCAGCCCCGCGGCCAGCACGGTGCCCACACCCACGCGCCGCAGCGGCGACGCGCCCGTGCGGGCGCGTGCAGGCCCGAAGGTGCTCGTCAACCGTTGCGCCCCTTCGCGCCACCGCCCGAATCCGAACATCGCATGGTTCACGTCGTCGCGCCTCCGTGTGCCCTCATGCCCGCGCCACCGCAGGCCGCGCGCAGTCTACCGCACGCGCCCAAGCGATGCAACCAAAAAGAAGGCCTCCACCCACCCCCGCCGCCCGAACCACCCGCCCGGGCGGCTGGCCGCCTGGGCAGCGAGCGACCACGAAGCGGCAGCAACCACAGCCGCCGCCGCACGTCGGGTGCCAGAACGCGCGGAACTCTTTCTTCTCCTCTCCCTTCTTCTTTCTCTCCGCGCAGTGATGTCGGGTTCAGCGAGGACGTCCATCATCGCTGCGATCGTGCGCCCAACCACCACTGCGCCGCGATCACGAACAAGAAGAATTGTGAGAAAAACCACGCGGCGAGTGGTGGCACCGGGGTCAGGTCTGCACACCAATCCCGCCTCGGAGAGGCGGGCCACCCGAAGGCACCTGTCTTCCCTGCCTTTCCTAGTGCCTTCTTTGCCTTTCCTAGTGCCTAGTGCCTCGTGCCTCGTGCCTTTTCAGCCTGCTTCCTCCCCAAAGATCGCGCGGGAGGCGGCCATCAGCCGCTTGCCCGCATCCGCGTCGTTCTTTTCGCTGGCCAATGCGAGCGCGGCGGCGAACACTTGTCGCGCGAGCGGCACAATCTTGGCCTGCGCGAGCAAGGCCTCGCGCAGGGTTGCGAGCGCTTCGGCCTGAGTGACGGCCCGGGCCAGGTCGCTGGCCTCAAGAGCGCCACGCATGGCCGCCCCTTCGCCCCGAGCGAGTTGTTCCCGCACGGCGCTGTCATCCGGGTGCGTCTCGGCGAGTGCCCGCAAGTCCCCGAGCAGGTCATCCGCGCGGACGGAGTTCGGCGCGCTGTTGTTGAACGCGTTGAACAGCCCCATGGCGAGGATTTTGCGCATGGCGTTGTCATCCGGGTGCGCCCCAGCGAGCGCCCGCAACTCACCGAGCAGGTCATCCGCGCGGGCGGAGTTCGGCGCGCTGTTGTTGAACGCGTTATACAGTCCCTTGGCGAGTGCTCCCCGCACGGCGCTGTCATCCGGGTACTTCTCGGCGAGGGTCCGCAAATCCCCGAGCAGCCAATCCGCGCGGGCGGAGTTCGGCTCGCTGTCGCACAACGCGTTGAACAGCCCCTTGGCGAGCCGTTCCCGCACGGCGCTGTCATCGGGGTGCGCCCCAGCGAGCGTCCGCAACTCCCGCAGCAGCCCATCCGCGCGGGCGGAGTTCGGCTCGCTGCTGTTGAACGCGTTGAACAGCCCCTTGGCGAGTTCTTCCCGCACGGCGCTGTCATCGGGGTGCGCCCCAGCGAGCGTCCGCAACTCCCGCAGCAGCCCATCCGCGCGGGCGGAGTTCGGCTCGCTGCCGTTGAACGCGTTGAACAGCCCACTGGCGAGTTCTTCCCGCACGGCGCTGTCATCGGGGTGCGCCCCAGCGAGCGTCCGCAACTCCCGCAGCAGCCCATCCGCGTGGGCGGAGTTCGGCTCGTTGTTGTTGAACGCGTTGTACAGCCCCGAGGCGAGGTTTTCCCGCACGGCGCTGTCATCCGGGTGCTTCTGGGCGAGGGTCCGCAACTCCCGCAGCAGCCCATCCGCGCGGACGAAGTCGGTCTTGCTGCGCGCGATCGCGTTCGAGCAGGAGATAGTGAACCATGTCCTCCAGTTTGGATGCTTCGGTTCGGCTGCCACGAGAGGTCGCAGCAGGTCGATGAGTGTCTGCGTGGCCTTGGTTTCACCCGGCACGTCGCCGAGCGCTTGCAGCCGGTCCCCACGCAGCGCCCACGGCAGGACAATGGCGCGTTTCTCCGCGCCGTCGCCTTCTTCCAGCAGGTGGTCGAGTTCTTGGCTCCTTGCAAACGAGTTTGCCGCGCGCCCGAGGAACATCTGGTGCCCCTCTCCGTCCAGCCGCCACGCCGCGCGTTTCATCGCTTTGTCGCGGCTCGACCACTGGCGCATCGCGCGCAGCACAAAGAGTTCGCCGAGCATGTCCGGCTCGATCGGGGGGATGAACCGGGCCGAAGCATTCGGCACAATCGCGGCCAGCATCGAGCCATCGTTGTACGCGACGTCATCCGGGATCCACTTCTTCGCGTCTTCGTCCTCAAAAGGGCTGGGCGCATTGTCATCGAGCAGCAACCCGCCGCACAGGGTGGACAGCAGCAGCAGGTTGAGCCACGGCTGCTGCGCCGTTTCGCCCACCACGCCGCGCGCAGTGAGGTCTTTCTTCCACCGGTCGCGCTCCTTGTCGAGCACGTAGGCGGTCAGATCTTCGGCAATCCAGTTCGGCTCGAGCGAACCCGATTCCAGCGCCTCGGCCGCGAGCGCCACAAACAGCGGACGCATGAGCGGATCGACCGATCGGATCGCTTTGGTCTGCACTTCGAGCGTCGCGTCGCTCGGTTCGGGCTGCTCGCGCAAACCAGCGATCTCGCGCAGCATGGTCTTGACCGCTGTGTCGGACACGCCGCCCAGTTCGCGCGGCCTGGCTTTGCCTTTCACGGCTTCGTGATTCGTCGCGTGCAACTGGGCCGCGTCTGTCTGGCTCCCCGGCTCGATCAGGTCGCGCCACCACGAGCCAATGTCAAAGGTGATACGGCCCTCGTCGAATGCAGCCTCTGGCGCGGGCCGTTCGAGCAGCAGCACCCGGACCGGATGCTGCAACACCTTCGCGCCGCGGGCCAGATGCACAAGGGCATCGTGGAGGTCGGCCGTGTGCTGGGCGACATAGTCGAAGACGATCAGCGTCGGCGATTGCGGTTGCCACGTTTCCCACCGCGTTGCGTGCGTCGCGTCCCAGTCATAAAAGCCCGTGTCCCAGCCTTGCTCGCCCCGCGTCAGGCAGACTTCGAGCGCCAGGCGGCTTTTGCCCGCTCCGGCGAGGCCCGTCCACGCCGACCAGCGGAAACGGTCGCCGTGGTCGAGAAAAGCATCGAGTTCGGCCAGTTCGGTTGTCCGCCCGGCCAGCGTGACGCGACGGGCCGAGTAGATGAAACGCGACGACTCGGTCAAAGGCAGACGCGGGATCCGCAGCGGCGGGCCTGACCCCTGCCAGAGCAGGTGCTGGATGCGGTCGGTCGCGCCCTCGATCAGGCGGAGGCTGCTGCGGATGCTGGCAAAGTCGCGTGTGTGCAGGTCGAGCGTGGCTTGAATCTCGTCAAACTTCTCTATGGCCAGTTCAGACAGACTCCGCGTCAGGGCGGTCTGCTTTTCGAGCAGGGCTTCGCGCTCTTTGCCCTCGGCGCGGATGATCGCGAGCAGATCGGCGAGCGGCTGGCCGGTCAGACCGGCGGGCAGCGCGGCCTCAGCAGCCGGATCGGTCAGCACGGCGCTGAGCACGTCGGCCAGAGACTTGTCCCGCATGTTCTCGCGGCGGATCAATTTCTCCAGCCAGTTCTTGATGGTCTCAATCTTGTCGATTTCCTTGCCGGTCTGCCAATCCCGGTAGATCCCGAAGCCCGCAATTGCGGCAATGGCGACCGCCCCGCAGACCGCGATCGGCCCGCCGACGACCGTAGCCCCCGCCGCCCCGACCGCGAGCGTGCCCAACTGGGCCAGATCGGCCGCCACGGCGACCGAGCGGAAGGAATCGAGCAGTTTGCCGAGGCCCGAGGAGATGGACATGCCCACCAGTATAACCCGGTTTGGCCTTCTGTTCGCGCGGGACCGGCAATTCCTGCGCGTCGGCGGGGCTGCGTGCGGCCATGAAAAAAATATCTTCACGAAATTGTCACTTTGCCCCCGCACATGGCCGACAGACACAGCAGAGTTCGAACCGTCTGCGATGTGCGGGCGTGCGTGTGCGAACGCGAAACTTATATGTGGGGCGAACGGGCGAAACCCATGCCCCGAAGGAGTGTGTCCTATGGCTGTTTTGCCGCAAAGTCGCGCCGAGATGATTCAATGGTTCGCCGATCGCGTCGCCATCTGGAACGCGAATGCTGCCGCCCTGAACTTGTCTCCGAGCCAGATCACCTCATTGGCCTCCGCCCTGTCCACGGCCGATACCAAGAAGCAGGCGGCCTTCGTCGCGAGGAACCAGTCTGAGGCCGCGACTTTTGAATATCACAACGAGGCCGACGAACTGCGCGATCTGGGCGCGCTGTTCATCAAGATCATCAAGACGCACGCCGAAGCAACCAACAATCCGAACGTCCTCGCCCTCGCGAACATCCCCGAGCCCGCCAAGCCAGTGCCCCTCGGGCCCGCGGAGCAGCCGACGAATGTCGTGGCCACCCTCGGCTCGTTCGGACAGGTCAATCTCAAGTGGGATGGCACGCGCCGCGGCGGAACCTCATTCAACATCTGGCGCTCGACGGCCGTTCCCGGCAGCCCGGCGACCTCCTTTACCCTCATCGGCACCAGCGAGGAACGCAAGTTCACCGACAACGCTCTGCCGACGGGGCTCGCGACCGCGACCTATCACATCGTCGCCTCGCGGACGGGCGGTAACTCGAGCCCGAGCGACCCCACGGTCGTGTATTTCGGCTCCGGCGCCAGTTCGTTCTCGAGCCAGCCCGCGAGCGCCGGCACCAGCGCGCCCGAACTGACCATCGCGGCCTGACCACCGCTCAACGAAACGGAATCGTCGCTCACGGGGTTGGCAACGGGCCGACCCCGTGCGCGTTTTGTCTCTGGTCCGGGCAGCGAGCGCCCGCTGACGGGCACGCGGTTCATGCGCATCATCGTGCGGATACGCTCCCGTGCCAGCCGACGCACCGCCGTCGGGGCCGCAGTGTGCTCTTTGTCCGCCGGAGTTGTGCGCATGACCAGTTCGCGTCGCCAGTTCATCGCCCAGACCTCGACCCTGCTCGCCGCAGCCGCCGCCATGCCAGCGTGGGGCTGCTTCGTCGCGCGCCAACCGAAGCGCGTCCTGTACCTGGGCGGCACCGGCTTTCTCGGGCCGTACATGGTCCGCGACGCGATCGAGCGCGGCTGGGACGTGACGCTGTTCAATCGCGGCAAATCGAACCCGCACCTCTTCCCGACGGTGACCAAACTCGAAGGCGATCGCTACGGCGATATCTCGTCGCTCGAAGGCAAAGAGTGGGACGCCGTCATCGACACGTTTACCTACACCCCCAACGTCGTGTCGCGCTCCGCCGAACTCTTGAAGGCCAGTGTCGGGCAGTATCTCGTCGTCTCGACCGTCTCGGTCTACCGCGATCAGGCCCAGGTGGGCCTCGACGAAACCTATGCGCTGGCCGAGATTCCCGATGAGGTCGCCGATGCCATCACAACCCACCGCGAGGTCGGCCAGCACTACGGCGCGATGAAGGCCCGCTGCGAAAAGGCCGCAGAAACCATCATGCCGGGCCGCGTCTACGTCGTCCGCCCGGGCTTGATCGGCGGTCCCGGCGACGATACGGACCGCTGCACGTACTGGCCGTCGCGTGTTGCGCGCGGAGGCGAGGTTCTTGCGCCCGTGAATCCCGCCCACTTCACGCAGTTCATCGATGTCCGCGACCTGGCGCTCTTCTGCAACCAGTGTGTCGCCGACACGCACATGGGGATCTACAACGCCGACAGCCCGGCGGGGGCCCGCACCATCGGCGATGTGCTCGAGACGAGCAAGAGCGTCAGCCGCTCGGACGCGACGTTCATGTGGGCCGACGCGGAGTTTCTCGCGGCCCACGGAGTCGGCGCCTGGCAGCACATGCCGTGCTGGATCCCGCCCGAGGGGCCATACGCGGGCTTCGGACAGGTCAGCACGAAGCGGGCGACCGCCGCCGGGCTGGCCATTCGTCCGCTCGCGGACACCCTGGCGGACACCCTCAAGTGGATTGACGCAACCCCCGAGGCCGAGGAAGAACGCCCCGCGGCCGAAGCGCGCCGCATCCGGCTCGCGAGCAGCCCCCGCGCGGGTCTGTCGCCCGATCGCGAGCGCGAGATCATCGCCGCGTGGCACGCACGCGAAGGTTGAGCCGGGCCGCATCTGGCCACGGCGGGCCAGTGCCGGGTTGCGGCGAACTTTTTTCACGGAATTGTGCTTGCGTTGCACGCCGCGATCCGCTACCGTGCCGACTGGCGGAGCGCGGTTCGGCCCGGTTCGGGTCTGCGCGCCGTCGCCAGGGAGAAACCGAACATGAAGTCCATGTCGTGTGCCATCGTCGCCAGCGCGATCGTCGCCGCCTCCGCCTCGGGTCAGTCCTACTACCAGTTCAGTGACGGCACGGTCTCGTTTGCCAAGGCCGCCTTCGCCGATCCGCTCGATCCCGCCAACTGGGACATCATCACCAGCAGCGTGGCCATCACCCGCTCGAACGTCGCGGGCATCTACAACCCGCTGGTCGAAGAGTTCTACGTCGTTACCGGCGACAGCCCGGCCGGAACGCTCTGGTACTTCGGCGGAACGGTCGCCGATGTCATCGGAGGCTCGATCGATCTGGCCGATTTTGACGTCTGGGAAGACGCGAAGCCCGACAACACGCCCGACATGGTCGGTATGAGCGCTGTGCTGTACCTTCAGGACCGCGATGCCTACGTCGATCTCGCCTTTACGCAGTGGGGGGTCGGCGTGAATGGCGGCGGTTCGTTCGCGTATCGCCGCGCCATCGTCCCGACGCCTGCAACGCTCGCCGCAATGGGCCTCGCGGGCCTCGCGGGCACCCGTCGCAGACGCTGAGCGCACACCCGCGCGACCAGACACGCCAACCGCACGGCGCAGCAGGCCAGCGGCCAGCCGTCGCATGCACGCGCGCTGGCATCGGTGCGTGACCCTCTGTACACTGCGTGCAGGAGGATCATGCCGATGCCCATCGCTGCTCGTCTGTCGTGCCTTGTTCTGGCCGGGTTGAGCACCGCAGCCGCCGCGCTGCCCGCCGCCGAAGCCGATCGCGCCGCGCCGCACGCAGCAACGGTCGAAACCATCAGCGCGCCGACGCCCCAGTTCATCTATGAGTCGATGCTCGATGTCTGGTGTCACGATGCGTCAGGCCTGATGCGCTTCGGCGATGTCGAACTGGCCTTTGCGCCCGAGCCGCCGTTCGTTGGCGCCGTCGCAGTCGTCGACAGCACCAACACGATCATCGCCCGCTTCGACTACTTCCCCGATTACGTCGTGAAGGAAGGCGTCTTCGCGCGCGCTCGCGTGCAAGGCCCGGCCGAGGTCTGGCTCACAAAGCCCGGGGTCTACAACATCGTCTACCTGATCGAGAACCAGCCCGTCAGCCGCCTGCCCGTCGTCGTCGAAGAGAAAACCGCGGGCGATGATCCGTTCAATCCGCAGAAGACCTATCAGTTCTTCGGGCTGTGGCAGCGCTATGCCCACATCACGATGAACACCTGGAAGGAACAACCCTTCCCCGTGCTCACCTTCTGGGCCGGTGCCCGCGACCTGGGCGAGAAACGCCGCGGAGAAGGCTTCGTCGCCACGCTCTCGCGCGACGGCGTGGCCGTCGGACACTCCATCGCCCAGCAGGGAAGCATCGAAGACACGCACTATCGTCGCGTCACGACCAGCCTGTATGAGCCCCACGAAGAAAAGAACTCGGCCAATGCCGTCCCGCTGCTTAGAGACGCCTGGATGATCGACGGCGACTACGAACTGACGATCGCCCGCCGCAGCGATGGCACCATCATCCGCACCTTTGCGTACACCGCGAAGGACGGACGCATCGAGCCGCTGCCCGAGACCGCACTGGACTTTGAACCGGCGATCGATCGCATCACCCCGCGCGTCAGCCGCAAGAACCGCACGCTCTTCGAGTTTCATGAAGCGATCTGGATCAGGGCGAAGTAAGCACGCGGCGCGCGACAAACGAGCGAAGGACCGGCACCGCGCCGATCCTTCCGCTCATCGTCGATGCACACGCAGGCGGGGGGGCCCGGCGTTGCCCGATCGAGTCTGGCTCACGCCGCAGCGCGTTACGGACAGCCGGCTGAAAACTCCGACAAGTAGGCCGTGATGTCGAAGAAGTCGAACAATCCGTCGTCATTCCAGTCGCCGAGGCTCGTCTGAGCCGAGAATTCGGCCAGGAAGATCAGCAGATCGAAGAAATCGAGCACACCGTCGTTATTCAGGTCGGGTTCGCAGGCAACAAACGGCGTCTGATACTCATACGCACCGTGGTCAGCTATCGGAGCAGCGCCCGTGCCCGTATCTGGCGTCAGGCTGTCGTTCACCCGGCGAGGCTCGCCCGCAAGATCCGTCAGCACATCGACCGGAAGATCGGGCCCGCTGCCCGCATCGATCCCCGCAGAGCCCGCCGCGAGCCGGTAATCGCCCGCACCCGCATCCACAAAGATCGGCGCGAGATCGATGACGCCCGATCCGGCGAAGCCGCCTTCGATATTCGCTTGACGGACCGGCGGCGTCCCGCCCGCAATCTGCGCTGTCGTGTTGCCACGGATGATCGAACTGGCGATCAGGCTCGCCGCGGCCGTGCTGCTGCTGCCATAGCGGATGC
>Ga0172362_10002429_pt1 | contig 16181 bp, 17 predicted proteins | sample LakKivs1_kivu2a2_FD_114534 | JGI IMG/M metagenome (GOLD analysis project Ga0172362, IMG submission 114534) | Sediment microbial communities from Lake Kivu, Rwanda - Sediment s1_kivu2a2 | ecosystem: Environmental > Aquatic > Freshwater > Lake > Sediment | place: Rwanda: Western Province, Lake...
AATGTACATTTGCATTTCGTCGTCGGTTAGGTACTGAAGTTGGTATTCTCCCATGTACGGTGCTGGTTCGCCTTCTCTTGTTACGAATTCTATGTGCATGAAAGGGTCTCCACGCTTAATCGTTATGGGGCGGCGGTCGTTGCTCAGGTTTACAAGTTCGAGGGCGAGTCTTCCGATGAATCCGCTGTGGACTTTTGCCGCGTTTAGGAAGGATAGCCCCATTCTTCCATACTTGCTTTTTGCTGTTAAATGAGCCACATAGTTTGGTGGTGCGAAGACTATTTCATAAGTTATTAGGTTTTTGTGTTCTAGGTAGTTTAGGGTTGTTTCTTCTTTGACTGTTAGGACATAGCTGTCTCCATCGAGCAGGTTATAGTCGTGGGGGTATATGCACTTATAATTCTCAATAAGCTCTTTTAACTTGTCTTTGCCTAAGATACACATATGCTGAAACCTCTAAGCGCTTTTCTAGCATTACTCAGCCTTTTGTGTTATATATTTTTTGACACGATTATGTGTGCGTGCGTGCAACGCTCTCTAGCCCCTCTATTAGGAACCAAATATGTGTCTGGTTGTTGGTGGGAGCAATCTCTTTATCGTAAGTGCTAAATACAGAAATACAATATACAATATGTCTGTGGTTGCATGGAAGAACTGAAGAAGAAGTTCATAGTGGAAGAGCAGATGGATGAAAAAAGGGTCGCCAACTACATTGAAAGAATTCTTCCTTTCTGCAAGATATCAAAAGATGGTTTGGTAATCGTTGAAACTAAAGGTTTGAAAGCATTACAACAAGTCAAACTGGCTTTGGTAGCGAGATTCTTAGCCAATTATCTTGACAAGAACATACCTACTGGAATGAGTAACAGCGAATTTAGCAATTCCCTGAGTATCCCAGACGACCAGATTGCGGCAAGAATGAAGGAACTGAGAGAAGCCAAATTCGCAATTCCCGTGAAAAGAGGTATGCATCAAGTAAACCCTCTGCAAATTGAAAGATTCATAGCAGAGCTAGAGAGCACGCACAAAAAGAAAATGGAGAATCCGTAGTGAAACTGAACGACTATTTTCCTAAAGAAGAAATCGAAGACGCTAAACACATTATCCATCTTGACTTGTGGTTCTAATAAATTGCTTGATAAAAGAGCTTGTTCACTTCAATCCTATTCCGACATCCGCAATTTACTGAATATTTATCCATAAAACTTATACGATAGGAACTGTCTTATTCTATTAAGGAAATGGGGAAGTAGCAATCCCGTATGTTAGCGAACGGCTAATGTGGGATGGCTGTATCGAAAGAACAGCCGACACCCATTTCCTTATATACTCTGTTTTGTGGTAGGCTGGGCGGGATTCGAACCCGCAACCTTCCCCGTAGCAGGGGGTTGCTCCATCCGTTGAGCTACCAGCCCAATTCATATGTTGAGGGTAACACTCTATTAAGCTTTTCGAACTTGAGTCGAATTCATATTGACTCATGAAAATGCTGGTTCAAACGCAGTCCGAGTCAAACTCGTATTCTCAGCCATTCCGAAAATTGGCGACATTTGTTGAACGTTCAGCGGATGTTAGATAATTTAATTTGTGTGCAACAAGTTATCTTCAGCATTACGCAGCAGAAACCACACGCTACGTTGCTCCTTCATGGGAAAGTAATGGAAATGCCGAGAACAAGATTTGTGTGGGTTCTGCTACCGAATGCTGAAGATAACTAATTGAATACAATTAATAATATTCAATATGATGGGAAATTGATGGAGGATAATAGGTTCCGTGTACAATAAGTTGTCTTCAGCACTACGCAGCAGAAACCACACAAATCATAAATCCGAAGCAACCTGTCCAGCATTGCAGATTCATGTGCCTCTCTCCTAGACACTTCTCCAGCTATTAATTATATACAGTTTCTGTAAATCTTTCACGAAACACACCTCTGCCTTAGTATTAGGAGGAGGGAATCAAACACAAGTTCAATCAATATATAAGGGAGGAGGTCTAGCCTTCACACACATAGAGGCTAAACTCTATGAAATGCAAACACTGCTAAAACAACGCAGTTTACAAATGCACAGTTTGCGGAGCACTACTCTGCCCACAACACACCAAACTACAAACCACCTGCCCAACACACACAACCAAAACCACCACCCAAAACATCACAACCAAAAAAGCAACAACAACCAAAGAAAAAAACCAAATCCAAAAACTCACCAAACAATTCTGGGGCGAAGCAGAACAACTCACCTTCAACAAAAAATACACCATAACAAAACTCCCAACATACATAGCAAAAACCAAAACAAACACCATCATCGGATTCATCTCCTACACACAAACAAAAAACGCCACTGTAATCGTGGCGTTAGGCGTATTACCCAAATATCAAAACGCTGGAGTAGGCAAAAGTTTAATCGAAAAGGTTGAAACGAAAGCTAAAAGACATGGAAAGAAAAAGTTGCTAGTTTCAACTTCAAATGATGATTTGCCAGCTTTAGCATTTTACCAATCCCTCGACTTTCAAATTTACGAAGTGAAACCTAACGTTATAGCGGAAAAACACGGCATGATCCTGAAAGGGATAGGTGGACTACCAGTAAGAGACGAGCTAAGACTACAGAAACTCCTTCAATAGACAAGGCTCCCTCAAATGATGCCATACTCAGCGCGCGCTCCTGAACGTCTTTCTCAAGTTCTTTTACGGAGTTTCCCATTTTCCTTCGTGTTTTTATAGTTCATTACCATAGTAGCAAAATGGGAGAAACATGTGGGAGACTATCTTTCATGGTTTTTCTGAAACCTTTAGATAAGTTGGAATACGGAGACATAGAAAGGCTAAAACTGAACAAAATATGTGAGAGCCAAATTTTGGACTATAAGGGGGAATTATTGGAAGACGACAAGCTGTTAAGACAGATCTCTGCTTTTGCAAATACTCAAGGTGGATTTCTGATTCTTGGAATAAGGGAAAGTGGCAAAGGTGGATATCCTGAAGAGATCTCAGGGATAGACAAAAGTGAAATCAACAAGGAGAAGATGGAACAAATCATTCTAGGCAATATCCAGCCAAGACTAGGTGTAAAAATAAGATCCATTGATCATCAAGATCCCTCAAAAGCTATTGTTGTTATCCAAATCCCAAATAGTTATTTAAAGCCACATATGCACAGCAATTCTAGCAGGTTTTACAAAAGATATGAGTTTGAAGCTCAGCCCATGACGGAAATCGAAGTAAGTGATGCATATAGAAGAAGATTTACAGGCTATCAAGAAGTGGAAAGTTACATTTCAAAGTTGTTGGAACCTAAAGAATTTATAATGCCTCAGATCATAGGACAAATAATAGTGATTCCCACAATATTGTCCCATCTGATTGAAACTTCCAATACAAAGGAATTTGATTGGATGAATGAACTTGATTTCAAACCTAAATATTACGATCTATCATACATTTCCTCACGTCCAACTCCTTCACCAAACGGAATAAAATCCCAACTCAGAGATAGGAGCGAAAATGTTATAGAAGCTGCGGAAGTTCATAGAAATGGGTGCATTCATCATAGATGCTATTATGGAGAAATGTATCAAGGAAAACTGTTGTTCCTCTGTCACGTTTTTTGTGTAAAGCTATTACATACTCTCCAATTCGTTTCAACTCTCTTTCAAAGATACAACTATTTTGGAGATGTCAAGATCAAGTGCGACCTACGATGGATGAAAGACAGTTGGCTGCTCAAGAGTGGAAGATTTGGTGTTCACACTGACATGTTTCCTTGCCAAACTAACATAATAGGCATTTCAAGAGAATTTCCAACAAGCATTGTGGAGTCCAAATATGAGTATGTAACATCTGATATCATGAATGAGATCTTCAATAACTATGGACTTTGGAAATGCCACCTTTTTGATGAGAACGGAAATCTCAAAGAGTCTGAATTGCACCTCTAGTCAATACGACTATGGGTGATCGATCGATCGCATCATCTGAAAGCATGCACCTCTCAGAATTGATGGAAAAGCCACAGCTTGACAATGATTGTGGCGATGGCAAATACAGTGAAGGAGAGCGCGCACGCTAAGCGTGAGTCCATGAGGGAGATTAGAGCGCGCCAGCCTGTTCCTAAATTCGTTTGGGAGGCAGCCTATGCTTCTGACTTGCTCCGTTTGTGGACGGCGGTATGTCTTGGAGCACGAGAAGTATCTATTAGAAGAGGCCATCCTACCCTATTACGCTTGAAAAAGGGGAATTTAGGAACACACATGCGCGTTATTTTCTGACGGTTTTTAGTAGTTGTTCTTGGCTTACCGCTCTTAGAACTATCTTGCCCTCTGGTTCTTCCAAATACACGATCAAGTCTCCGACTTTGACTTTCAATCTTTCTTGAACATCTTTGATGAGTGTAATCCTATGTTTTGGTCCAACCTTACTTGTTCCTAAGATTTTCCCTTCGCGCGCGCTGAGAACATGTATGCACTTTGATGCGAGTCAATTCATAGCTCTTGCGCTTTTTGATCGATCTCCGTCACTGCTTGCTCCCAAGTATAACCTTTTTGAGCAAACTCGGCCATCTTTAGTATTAAGACTTGGGTAAGGGAACTGAGATCCAACCCAAATCCAATCCTTTGAGCTCGTTCTTCAGCTTCATGATAGACAGCGATACGTACTTCGTATGCCTCTTTCAAGAACCTTTCGAGTTCCGCGTGAAGATTAGTTGCATTGAAAGAAATACGCCAACCTGCTGTACTAAATAACTCGATCGATTCTCTAGTTTCCATCATCGCTAAGGCTACACTCCTTCTGCTAATCGTTTTCCAAACAGGTTCGGGTTCTCTTCTTAGCAATGCTTCTAGAGATGTCCACAGTTTTGCAGTTACAAGCTCTTCTTCTGGTTCCTCTTGCGCCTCTCCCCATGTGAGTAAAGCTCTCTCGAGTTTGCGCACAAATAACCTATCCTTGCATGTATTCAATGTTTGTTCCATGAGCTCCAAGAGGTCTTCTTTCGTCTCGCCTTGGGGGGGCCCTGTAGAGACCCCTATCCATGTAGAGAAAATACCGTTAACTTTGATGATAACCTCCGGGGTCACGTATATGTGACCCGTCCGATTCGCTATGTCAACAATCAAAGCTGCGCTGCGTATGCGCGGGTAAATAACTTCTCTGGCAACATCTATTAGCTTATCCATTGATGGATTCTGTATGTCAACTTGAGTCCTAGCTAAGTGGAAAGCCTCCATTTCAGATTCGGTGACTCCACTCTTGAACAACAGGTTTTCTGGAGTATGGCGGGCAAGCGAAAAGGTTGACTTCCATATCTTCATTTCGACCATTTTGGGGGAAAGAAACTCGACACCGAGAATACTTCTTCCTTCCACTTCTTTTGGAAGGGAAGATATCCAAACTCCAGCGAAAAACTTCACTCAGACCACCTAGAATTGTAAAATGAAATACATTATTTGTACGTAAGCTTTGTCTTCTAAGCATGCATGTATGCATTATTAGACCTATTTGGAACACACTTGTGTATCACTTAGAATATCCAGCGCTCCCTTCTTTTTCAAGTATCTGTATGATTTCTCTATACCTATTACGTGCTTGAGAAACTATTTCTGAGTAGCTTAACAAGAAGTAACCAGCTTTCTCCAATTCCCTATCTCTTACAGCTTCGTCAAAACGCGCCCCTACTAAATAGCTCTCAATCACACGGTAGTTCGGAGAATGTTCCTTGACAATAGTGATCGATCGATCGAACACTGCACAGTAAACAAAAATAGCAAAACCTGACAACTATCATTTAGGTGGCGATAATGTTTCGCGGTGAGATGGAAAACTATTGTGGCAACTGTGGGCTTCAAGTTGAAAAAGACCGAGGAAATTGTCCACATTGTGGAGCCCCATTGAATGTAACTCTTGAGCGAGTAAACAAGAGTGAAAGAGAGTGGACAAACCCTGATAGGTGGCAGATTGGGCGAAAAGGCTGGATTAAAGCCCGATTCGACAAACGCTTTTTCCCAAGTTATGAAGAGTGGCTATACAATACCAAGTACAAGAGTAAAGCCGAATTGAATTTAGATGAGGTGAAGCAAACAGTTGAAGAATATCGGAAGTTTATCGAGAGTAGAAGAAAGGAAAGAGAAAACTGGACGATGACAAAGGCAGAAAGTGGAGAACACAACAAGATTAAAAGAACACCGGATGAGCCAGACATGACAGGCTTTGATTCTTCTGATACTATTGAATCCCTATTAGAGGAAGACAAAGAACAAATCACCATCAAGGGCAACTTTCACAGCTTGGGACTGGAGGACGAAGAACTTTCAAATATAGCACAGGCCTATATCGAAATACTGTCAGTAGACCCAAAGAAGGGTGGTTCTACTCTTATTCGGCTACATACGAGTCAGGCAGAACTTCTCTACGAACTACTTGGGATCAAGCTAAGACAAGCAAAGGATTGGCACAATATGGTAGTAAAGCCCCTACTGGACAAGTACATAGCGCATACACGCGCAGAACTACAAGAAAAAGAAGGGCAAAAAGATGAAGAAAAATGACTTACCTCCAATGCCGTGTCCAAAATGTGGAACACAGATGCAGTGGAGGCTATACAACAACGTCGAGTGGGCAAAACATCCTAAGCGGTATCAATGTTTCTGTCCAACATGTAAGAAAATGAGAAAGGGACGACTTTCTGTATCCCAAAAATAGCAGTAAATGTTCGTTGTCAATAGCTCTTGTCTTAACATGCATGTGTCTACCGAAGATTCCAGAACCCCTACGCACCAAACTAGACCAGGGTTGCTCTTTTTGCGCCACTTCTTTCTCTTGCGCGCGTGCGCCTACGGAAAATACGTTAATGAGAACAACCTGCTAAAACCAAGCGAAAAAGGTCGGCGAGGACACTTCGACTTAGTCATATTAGACCAGAATTCCATCTCGCGTGAGAAACTTTTTAGGTCGAGGATAAATTTTGCAATGGAAATGGCGTTCAATGATCTGAGCTGGGCGCACTTCGCGAATGACTTAACGAAGCTCACGGATCCTCGAAACCGTGTGGCCCATGGATACATTCTGTGGTTTTTGAGTGGCGAATGGCCCGACTCTTACATCGTTGAGGAAAAAGGAACCAGTTACTTCCACAACATCCAAACATCAGATGGATCTATGAAAAAAGAATCTTAGAATAGTTTAACGAATTAATGTTGCTGCTATGTTTCCCTGGCTAACTATGTACGCGCGCGCATTGATTGCTTGTTAGTTCGTGCTTTTGACTGTTGCAGCTCCTGCAGTGAAATTAGGGCCGTCTAGTCTTAGTTTTGGGATTTGGATTCGGAAGTTGTCAATTGTCGCAGTGTCGATTAAGCTCATGAGGTTGAAGGTTGCTCCTCTTGCCTCTCGAGCCTGATCGCCAGTCACGGAGATCCCTCGGTGAACGATGTGATCTCTTGGTTCCTTAACTCTTTTCTGCCACCTTCCGTAGGCTTTTGGTTCTAATTTGTGCAAAGGCTTACCTTTCAATGCTATAAATCCTACACTAAGTTGTTCTTCTATGCTGTGTTTGAGTATCCAGCTAACGAGTTCCTCCATAAACTTAGTCTTCAGATTCTTACCTAGATATTCACCAATAAATACTTCAAAAGCCGATTCGAGGTCAACTATCTCTAGTCGATAATCTGCTCTTAGCTGATGCTCTTTAGAACTTGCGAGTAGTTTTCTCCATAAAGGAACTGCAGCATATTTGCGGTTGCCAAAAGCGGCCCACCCGAGTTCTCTCTTTTCGCCTTTCATTCCCGAATCACTACTGAAAATGCTAAACTGGGTTCTAGTCACATGGCCAGACACTGCGGCCACTGGTTTTAGAAAAGGTGTCAAGTAGATCTTAGGTGTATCCTCAAATGGCTCAGAGAATTTTATAGTCTCAAGTTGCCCGACCACTATTTCGACTTTTCCATGTTCTCGCGCATTGAATTGAAACTCATGGATTATGAAATTGTTGTCAGACGAAAATGCCTCTTTCACACCTTGCTGGAGACTAAACTTGTTACCACAGACGATGCACTCTATTAATGAATCAACGTATTGACTTCCGATCTTGGTGATATCATTCTGCGACAACGACCAAGCATGAGCCTTGTTTTCATGATCCTGACTCTGCCATCTAGGGCACATGACAATCCATGTCATTTTCCAGCAGCTCGATATTCGGTAGACAAGTTCGCTGTTTAACTGTTTTGATAGTAAGGGTGACAAGCTTCAGCGCGTGTGCAAAAATGCCCGATTTATCGAGTCCATTATTGTCACACGTGTGACAACAAAGTGCATGGGGTGCGTATGCTCAGCTGGAATCTTTGATTATCTTCACTAGATCTTCGAACTGCTTCTGCGCGACATGCATGCATGTATGACACCTTGATGGGATCTCTAAGTAGATTCAGAAATAGTGCAGGACAGCCTGACACGATTTAACAGCGCGCGCGCCTCTATGTGAAGAATGATCAAGTGCTATTGGCTGGGCTCCTCGCGGCCAAAGCGAAGTCGGAAGCCGATTATGACAATCCGAAATGGTACAGAAACATAATCTTTGATGAAGACTTCCTGAATAAGCTGTCTCAACTGTTTCCTAAGCGTCGAATCAAGACGGACTATGATGCTACAAAACTCATAGAAGAGTTTGGTGATAATGCTCTTATAGAGTTGCAGAAAAGGATGGAGAAGAAGTGAGTCTCTAAAGAAATCCTCAGGATTTCGCCACATAATCCCCGATGCTGTTTGGAAGACTTCCTGTCTGTACGATCAGCTTTCTGACTATTTTGTCTATTTTGAGTACTTCTTCTGCGATCTCTACCTTGACTAATTGTCGAATTTTTCCTATACCCGTGTATTTCTTCTCAAGCTCTGGGACAAGTTTCGTGGCCTTTACCTGTGCCTCCTTAGCTAAATCAACGATCTCCAGATGCTCTCTATTGTTGCGATTGAATCTTGGTAACGGCAGTTCTAACACTTTCTTGTGAATGTCTCTCTCTCCCCACTGTCCACGACTCTGCATCGGTTTTATCAGTGAATCAACTATCGGAGCATTAAGCATAGCTGCAACAAACAAAGCTTCATCCAGCTCGTTTGTGTCAAAGGAATATGTCGTGTCATCTGCGCCTACTCCAGAAATCCCAATTTCAGAGGAATCCAGTTTCAATTTCGTTCTTCGGTTCTCAACGACGCATGACACTAGGTACGTCCCAGATTTGTTGTAGAGGATTTTGAATTTTGCTTTAGAACTCTGACCGGTCAGACCCCGTGCATAATCAAGCCTTTGATATAGATCCATCTTGTTTGCTTTTTCCCTGCGTTTCTCTTTCCAGACCCTCTCGGCATTCACTAGCCAATTCTTTAGCCCCGAATAGCCTTTCCTTTGTGCTTCATTTGACCTCACCAAACGATACTTATCACCAGCCGGTTCAACTGGAAGGACCGCGATTTGGAGCGTTGCTGTACAGAAAGGTGCTAATTCTGAGCCGGTGGCAACCTGATATAGAAACTTAGACTCCACTTCTCCTTCTATGCTAACGTCTGCATATTGTTTCTTTGCCTTTTCAATGGCTCTTTGAGAAGTTTTCAGCCTAGGTTTTGTCGGATCAATTCCGAGCTTGGGATGGACGACTGGTTCAACAAACCAAACCGAATGCGGAACAATAGTAGCTCCTTGGGTGAATTTTTCGTAGTAAGGGCTTCGTTGGCCTCTTTCAACCGCTTTTAGCACTTTCGCAAATTCTTGACTTTCGAGAAACGATCTCTGTCCGATCTCATAGTATTCGAGTTTCTTCTTAGTTTGCGTCAGGGATTTCATTGCTTCAGCGAGTTTAGCATTCTTCTGTGTGAGGGCTCCCTCGAAAGCAACCGCATCAATAGGGTATTGATTCGTACCTTTTTTCGCAGTTATTACACAGCTAGGTACTCGGAATAACGGGTCAACGTCTTCTAGATCGAAAACTTCCACCACTTTCATTTTAGGAGTAAAAACTCCTTTCCTAAAATTATGATGCTGATCACCAACGAAAACACTTCGCGGCATAACGAACGAGATCGTACCGTTCTTGGCAAGATAAAGGTCCGATGCACGTGCAAAAAATAGTGTTGCGAGTTCCATCTGTGTTATTAGCTCCGCTCTTTCAGAACTTAGCAACTTATACTCTTTGAGGATTAGTCCTTTTAGAAAACTCTGGTAATAGGTGCTTTCAACGTACCTATATGACAGCCAAGGAGGATTTCCAATAACAATGTCAAATTTCTGATCCTTCAGAAATAGAGGTTTGTATATGTTCTTGAGAATGAATGCCCATACCGTGTCTTTTTCCAGTTTGATTAGTTTGGCCATTGATTTGGTGGTTTCCAACAACACACACAGTATATTCCTAGAAAGCTTGGTCTCAACCTGAATTTTCTGTGAAATCAGATTACGAAAATCATCCAATTCAGGTTTCTCGCCACTCGCAATACTTCTAGCGTATTCTTTTATTGCCTCAACTACCCTGTCAGTTAGTTTTGGATCTTTTGCAATCTCAAGTGGAAGTCGAAGTATCTGGCCCTCGGCTTCTATTTTAAAAGAACGAACCCTTTCGTAAAGGACAATATCGGATTCAGGTAGACGGATCGAATCTGCTAAGTATACTGGTATGGAGACGGGACCACGTCTTGCTGAGAGGAGGTCTGTTCCGAGTGCAGTCAGAAAATTCGTTCTTGATAATATGACTGCCAGAGGATGAACATCAATGCCTCCAACGGAGTTGAGTATAAGTTCCAATCTCTCGTGAGGTTTCTTCTTACCCAAAAGCTCTTTCTTTTTGCGAATACTCGCAGCCAAAAAAGTTCCCGAACCGCATGCTGGATCGAGTATTGTTTTAGTCGGGTCCTTTGCTACAACGTCATTCACCATGAAGTCAGCAAGCCAGTCTGGTGTGTAGTATTCACCAAGATCATGTCTTGCTTGAGGGTCAACTAGTTCCTGATAAAGCGCTTTTAGAACATCTTCATCGATAGTTGATATGTCATAAGATGCGAGCCGTTCTAATAACATACTTGCTGATTTGAGGCCTGATTCAATCCTTGCCACCCATGAGAAGAAATCTTCTTCTAAGAAATTATGAACGTTCCACCTCTCAAAAATGCTTCCTTCTAAGATCTCAGCTATTTGCTCAGATGAAACTGGAAGAGCTCCGCCCGAAAAAGTTGAATATGCGAGCAACTTGGCAAGTGTTGCCAGGTATGTATGCCTTATGAACAGGTCTTCACTATCAACTTTCGAACCGTAGACTATTCGTAGAAAGTTGGCCCATTGATCGTAGAGAACTGGCTCCTTACATTCCTTCCAAGCTTGTTTTAGAAGGGCCTCCACTTCACGATATGCGGGTTTGTTCATCCCGAATTCATTCGAGAAGACTTCAGTTGTTGCTGGTTTAAGTTCCTCGGTGAGCATGTACCGGTCAAGCCAGACGAAAATCTCGCCCGGATGTGTTTTCAGAAAATTGATTTTATCTATTTGGTCTAGGAATACGTCATCAGGATTGACACAATCTTCTTCCGTTGCAGTTCTAGGCCTATAACTTACAAAACTAATCCCGTCGGTTGCTATCGCGATGTATGATATTCGATGTGTTTTCTGCTGCGTCCAGAGTATTGAAATGTAGCGACGCAGTTCAGATTCAGCTTCGTCCAGTTTTTTCTTGTCCAGATTTTTCTTAAATTCAATTATTAGATTCCCAAGGAAAGCATCAACCCGCCCCCTCACAACAAGCGTACTGGATTTCGTAGCAAGGTGTTTCTCCAGAACCGGGAATAGCTTCTCAAGATATTCGACGTTAATCTGTCTGAAGACATTTCTGGAAAATTCATAAAAGAGATACGCTTTGCTGGCTTCCGAATTTGCTCGCTCTACATCATCTAGGTATTGCTCCAACTGTTTGTCAAAATGTGGTGGTGCCAGTTCAGACAAGATTCTTTCCTCCTTTTCCTCGTCAAATTCTCTACTATAAATCATTAGGGGTCGAAACTTAAATGATTTTAATAATGAGCGGCCAACATTCGCGCGCGCTGTACAAATGATGATATTTGGTCTAGACCCCGTTTGGTTGCAAGTCCATAGAGACCTAAACCACTCCAGGTTCAAATCCTTGATTAGACGACGCAGTTGAAATGTTTTATTTACTGGGATAGTTAGAAAGTAAATATCCAAAGATGGGTCAATTTATGTCTGGTGCCAGAAAAAAGTATGGCGTTTGCACAGCTAAAGTCTATGCAGACGGGCAAGTGGAAAAAGGAAAATCTCTGCCCATCAGAGGTGAAGGGGAAGTTGATGAGAGCATAATAAAAGAGAAGATAGTTCCGCTTGTTGGAAAAAAGGCATTAAACTCCCAATCGTAATTTACAGTTATTGGTCAAAATATCCTGCTTCAAGAACTGGTCTAGATTCAATTGTTGACAAACGTGGAGTTCGTTTCAGACCAAGAGAACCTCTAAGATTTTCTAAATCATATGATTGGCTTGTCGACGAAAATGGAAGAATTCATGGAAAAAAGGACTTCAGAACAGTTTAGGGAGTCTTGCGCGCGCCTCCACTTTAAGCGCAGGTACAGACGTTGGCAGGAGTATTGGGAAACTCCACTTATCAGATTGCTGGCATCTAGAGATCGACTACCATCGGGGATTCCATCTGAATGAGTACTCCATATGCGGATGGACGTAGACTATGGTTACCGTTTCTCTTGTGAAATTCCCTCTGCCTGAACCTATCTGATCGTATGATCTTTTTAGTTTTCTCTTTTCGATCGGCTCAAGGTGACTCGGGTCAAGAAGCAGCAGTACTCGTCGTTTCGCTTTTGAAAATGGAACTTTGCAGAGTTTCCTCAGCTCACTCGCGTTCTGACTGCCGTAAAGCTCGCCTCCATGCATGCATTGGGAATAAGGGGCTAGAAAGTAGATGAAGTTTTCTTGTTTGACGCGGCTGCAATCGCTGGAACTATTATTCTTTCCTTTTGTGGCTCAATCCACTTGACAATTGGAGAATAAACATCGTTCATTTTGCCACTAGAAACAGTAATTACTATTCCGTATTTTATTCTCTGGGTGATCGGTAGCTTAGAAAAATGAGGGAATACATCTACTCTCCAAGGTCCTCTACTTCCCCTTTCAATACTTACTTTCTCTTTGTAAGTGCAACTGCATTTTCTCTCTTTTTTCGGGTCTTAGAAGTAAATGATCTCTGGGCTTACCGAATCTTGACTGTTTATCATCAGACATCTGTATTCATTTGTAAATATCTAATCGATTCACGCTTAAGTTTTGCTGAAAATTCAGAAGATTTTCAGGTAATCCTTTGATTTCTAAACCTTGATCAATTCCTCACATGTATGCAAGAGAATGCCTACCTGTCCGAAATGTGGAAGAAGAATGGTCTAACATGTTCACTTTGTTTTTGGATTCTGCGTGCGCTGTGATGGAATATCAATTCATTGACTCTGGTTCTTACGTTAGTCTGTATAGGTGATTCTCGGGATCAAAGATAATCTCCCCCTTAACTTTTAGCTGGTATATAGCTCTGCGAACTTCATGTTCCCACTCTTTTTGATTCCAGTGGGTGTGGGGACAAGCGATTGAATCAGATGATAATGCATTAGGAATTATAGTGTGAACCTTATCACATATCTCGCGATTATCCAACGACCCCTTTGCCAACACGTTAAGTATGCATTCTCTAATTCTCTCATAATTTGGCATAGTTACTAATACGCGGATGCATATTCTTTATTGTTTTCGTATGCATGCATGCATATCTGTAAGATTTTTCTCCTTTTTCTTTGACGCTTTTCACAAACGACGAAGTTAATTATAAAGCTAGACGCTGAAGTATTAATGGGAGCGCAATGTTTGGATTTAATAGAAATAAGCGTAAGAGGAAAGAAAAAGTCAAATATATCTTTCAAGCATTGCCTCCGCCTAAAACTGTAAAAAATCTAAGGGAAGCTGACGACCTTCCAAGGATTAGTCTTCATGGTGCTCTTCAAAGATACGTACTAGGCGCCCATGAAGATTGCATATTTCATTGTGCATTTTCCGTGGAAATGGCATTATTACTAAGGTTAGACAGACAATTGACTAAAGACGAAAAAGAATCCATCAGACATGAGTGCACAAGAAGCAAAACGGGTCTCATGTTCGGCAAAATTATCAATACCGCAAGAGAAAACGCTATCATTAACAACGATGACTCCAAAAAAGCTTGGAAACTTAATCTCTTAAGAAATATGTACGCACACCCAGGAAATTTGGTTGCCTTCATTAAACAACAATACAGAATGCGCACGATGAATCTAGAAGAGGAAATGCCTGAAATATATGCGATGGCTCGAGAACGTTTGAAGTCAATGAAACTTATGAGTAAGAAAGAAACGATTCTTAAGATCTTAGAGCCAGCCCAAAGAAAAGTCTCTAATCATCTTAAGATACTGGAGAGACTACCAGATTTAGACTGGTGTGCAAGTCAGGACACATTGGGCTACCAAAGCAAACGAATCAAAGATTACTATGAAGAGATTGTCAGAGACATCTTATCCCCAAAAGGGCTGATGGATCTGATTAAACATGCGGCGAATATTGCAATTTATGCACAAACTAAGTATCCATATGCGGAAAGAGATGCATATGAAGCACTAACTTATGCCTATGAGATTTTGAGAAGTTTGAAAGTTATCCAATGACAGGCTCATGGAAATGTTCGATTCTTTTTTATACTATGCAAAATCGAACAGTGGTAACTCAGAGCTTTATCTTAGTGAAAAATTCCATTGCGGCTCTTGCTTTGGGGTCTTTTTCGTTGCATGCATGCATCCCCCACCCACAATGAATAGCTTGTCTACAAGAAACTAAAATTTTGCAACTGATTATTATTTATCGAGTTTGTCCAGGAGCTCTTTGAATTGCAACATCAATAAGCAGAAAGTCAATACAAAAATATGTACCATAATTAGTAAGTTGGCACTGAGCTCTCTCGTAGCGTTTTGAAGATCTGTGAAGCTCATTTTGAACTCTTTGTCAGCATCAAGGAAACCAACTGATTCATTAACCAGATCAACTTTGTAGGATTTGTGAGCTATTGCGTTTCTGATAAATCTGTTGAAACCAGAGACAATTGCTTCATATTTATGCTTCTCAAGAAAGCTGATACTCTGATGTAATCTTCTTTTCTTTAGATCGTAATATCTAGGGGCTGAACCAGTTAACAATATTGTTACCAAACCAACGATAAGAAATACGCATTTTTCAAAATGCCCCGACATTTCTTCATATATTTCCAAATACTTGTCGACATCACCTTTCTTTATGTGACGTGGTTCCTTTTCTAGAAACTCGTAATGATTTATCAACTTCTGAAAAGTAGCCTGTAAGAGGATGTATGCATCATGTGTGTCTTTGAAATCCTTGAATAAGAAGTTGTAAGCGAGATTCAACGAATTTGCCTTAGCTATTTGATCTAATAATTTACCAAGCCTTTCAATATAGTTCTCATATTTTGTGTTCTTTAAATAAGAAAATTCAAATCTGAAATCTTTTATTTCTTCACCGGCTTGGAAACACGCGTCCATCACATGCACATTCTTTGGAACATCTTTAAAAAAAGGTCTCATCTGATCTGTGATAAAATAGAATCTCTCCTTGGGAGAAGTTGCCTCAAGTCTTCCAGATTTGATCTCTTCTTGCATGTTGGCAGCTATCTGGATAGCATTGGTGATTGTCGGCATTAGCTCATGTTCGGCACGCTTTCTCATTCTTACACGTAGTTTTTTATTGATGTATACACCAAAAATGTTGGTGGCAGAATCAAAAGCCTTCTCAGAAGTCTTAGATACGAATCTCCTTAACTCCTTGCTCCACTCAGGTGGTAGACTGAATATACGTTTTTTCTTCTCTCTTGTCAATTGAATACACAACTATTCGATTGCTACATCTTTGGTATACCATACTATAGAAGAAATATAATTGATTTTTAGTTTTCAAACTGTAAAATCAAGTTTGTTCAGCGCGCGCTCTCCAATATTTGGTTGGGTCGCATTCTTGACCAGATAATTCCATCTTGCCCTTTCCAGAGCCTCAACCACGCCAGCATTAGCTGCATGATACGTATAAGCAAGATTGTTCT
>Ga0172362_10002430_pt1 | contig 16180 bp, 14 predicted proteins | sample LakKivs1_kivu2a2_FD_114534 | JGI IMG/M metagenome (GOLD analysis project Ga0172362, IMG submission 114534) | Sediment microbial communities from Lake Kivu, Rwanda - Sediment s1_kivu2a2 | ecosystem: Environmental > Aquatic > Freshwater > Lake > Sediment | place: Rwanda: Western Province, Lake...
AGCGGCGTGGCCTGGACCTGCGGCCGGGCCGCGCAGCCCGCCGCCGCCAACAGCACGCCCACACACAACCGCCGCAAGAGAGGCATTGCCCGATTATACATTCCCCCGGCGGCGATGCGGCCGCGCAGGCAATCAGCGCCCGCGCCGCGTGGGCGCCTGGCCGCGGACGTAGCTTTCGGCCGTGCCGATGCTCTCCGGCCCGCGCAGGCTGTCGAACGCCGCCGGGCCGCCGGGGGCGTTGCCGTCGGCGCGCTTCAGTTCGGCGATCAGCTTCTGCCCGGCCTCGGCCACCTGCGGATAGGTGCGCTTCGCCCAGGCGAAGATGTCGGGGCTGCCGGGCAGCCGCCCGCACCAGTAGCCGGCCAGGAAGCCCGCGGTGACCAGGATGATGATGAGCAATCGCTTCACAGCCGCAACCGCCTCCAATGCCTCGCTGCGCAGGTGGGCCGGTAGCGCCCGCCCTTCGCCTCTCGAAGGGAACGTACGATACGAACGGCGGGCGGGCAAATCGCGCGGCGGGATTTTTCGCCCCCCCGCCGCGGGCCGTGGCACGGAGGTCGGCCTGTAGCGAACTTGCTGTTTAAGTGGCCCCACGGCCATGTCGAAGTGAAGGGTGAGAGTCCTGGTTGCCCGCCGGCAGGGCGGGCGGCGGCCCGCAGGTTCCCCAGCGCCGCCTCAGAGGCGGCACGAGACAAAGCGATGTACACCGAGTTCTACCGCCTGCGCGAAGACCCGTTCAACATCACCCCCGACCCGCGTTTCCTGTACATGACCCAGCAGCACCGCGACGCGATGAGCCACCTGCTGTACGGCATCCGCCAGCGGAAGGGGTTCATCTGCCTGACCGGCGAGGTGGGGGCCGGCAAGACCACCATCTGCCGCGCCGTGCTCCGCCAGCTCGACAGCCAGTTCCGGACCGCCCTGATCCTCAACCCCGTCCTCAGCGACACCCAGCTCGTCCGCGCCATCGTCGAGGAGTTCGGCATCCAGACCAGCCGCCGCGACCGCCTGGGCTACCTCAAGGTGCTCAACGAGTTCCTCCTGCGGATCAACTCCGCCGGGCAGGACGCCGTGCTCATCATCGACGAGGCCCAGGACATGACCGTCAGCGGCCTGGAGACCGTCCGCCTGCTCAGCAACCTCGAGACCGAGCGACAGAAGCTGCTCCAGATCGTCCTGGTCGGCCAGCCCGAACTCCGCGAAAAGCTCAACAACCCCGCCCTTCGCCAGCTTGCTCAGCGCATCACGGTGCGCTACCACCTGCGGCAGATGAGCGAGGAGGACACGGCCGCGTACCTGCGTCACCGGCTGAAGATCGCCGGGCAGGAGGAGACCGAGGCCAACGGCGTGCGGTTCGACTTCGGCGCGGTGCGGGAGATATACCGTTTTTCGCACGGCACGCCGCGGCTGGTGAACGCCCTGGGCGACAAGGCGTTGCTGGCCGGGTACGTCTACCGCACGACGACGATCGACCGGCGCGTGGTGATGGCGGCCATGGACGAGCTGAAGGAGGCGGGCTGATGAGCCTGATCCACGAGGCGTTGAAGCGGGCCGAGGCCGACAAGCTGCACCGGTCGCCGTACTTCGACAACCTCACGGTGCTGCCGGGCGACCGGGGCGACGGCCCGCCCCCTCCGCCGCTGCCGCCCGAGTCGCGCGAGGAGCCCGACAGGCCCCGCCGGCGCCGGGTCCGGCCCCCCTCGGCCAGCACGGTGCTGCTGCTGGCCGCGATGACCGGCTGCGGCGCCGCCTGCGCCTGGTACATTTCGCGGCTGGAGAAGGCCCCGACCGGTCCGCGTCCGGCCGCGGCCGCCGACGGCGACCGCGCCCCGGCAACCGGCGCTCCGGCGGCGACCGCTTCGGCCGCGCCCGCGCCGCCCGCCCCGGCCGCGGCACCGGCGCCTCGGCCGCCGCACAACGCCGCCAACGACGAGGCGCGCCTCGCCATCGCCAGGACGATGGAAGCGGCCAGGTACTACGAGCCTGCCGCGGCCCGGCCGCCGGCCCGGCCCGCCTCCGCGCCCGCACCGGCCGAGCCGCCCAAGCCGCCAAAGGCCGAACCGCCCGAGCCCACGCCCGTCTACATCGACACCTCCCAGTTCCGCCTCAGCGGCATCATCTGCGGGCCCGACGAGAACGTGGCCATCATCAACGGCCACCCCACACGCGCCGGCCAGACCGTCCTCGGCGCCAAGGTCATCCGCATCGAACGCGATCGCGTTGAGATGCTCCTGGCCGGGAGGCAGTTCAGCATCCAGCTCTAGCGGCCTGGCCCCGACCGAGCCCGTATACGCGCATTTCCCCCGGCGTTCGGCATTCAGCAGTCAGCTTTCAGCGGTCAGCGGTCAGCATTCAGCACTTGGCATTCAGCGTTTCTCATTGAGCATTCTGTCCTTCTCCGCGACCTTGCGCGCCATGTCGGCCTTGAACTGCGCCAGCCCCTCGGCCAGCGCGGGGTCGGACAGGGCCAGCACCTGCGCGGCCAGGATGGCGGCGTTGACGGCCCCGGCCTCGCCGATGGCCATGCAGGCGACCGGCACGCCGGGCGGCATCTGCATGGTGCTGAGGGCGGCGTCGACGCCGGCAAGCGGTCCTGCGGCCATGGGCACGCCGATGACCGGCAGCGTGGTCCTGGCGGCCAGCACGCCGCCCAGCGCGGCCGACATGCCCGCCGCGGCGATGAGGACCTTCAGCCCGCGCTCGGCCGCCGTCGCGGCGTACTCATGCGCCGCCTCCGGCGTGCGGTGGGCGGAGATGATCCGCATCTCGCAGGCGATGCCGAACGCCTCCAGCCGCTCGGCGCACTTGCGCATCACGGGCAGATCGCTGTCGCTGCCCATCACCACGCCGACCCGCACGGCACGCGATTGGTCGCTCTTGCCCATGTCGATTTCCTCTCACCAGACCGACGCCCGACGGGCAAACAGGCGGAGCCGCCGCGTAAGTCCCGCAGGGGCGCCGCGGCGGATGTCTTCTTCACCGCGCGCCGCGCCCGCCCGGGCCGCTCACCGGAAATCAAACGCCATCTTCACCGCCTTGTGGGCGGCCTTGTTCAGCCCGGCCAGCAACGCCGTGCGATATTCCTCGATCCGGAACGTGTGCGTCAACAGCGGGCGGATGTCGAGCTTGCCCGACGACATCAGCTCGTGGACGAGCTGGTAGGTGCCGATTCGCCGGCCGGCGAACGTCTCCACCTGCCGCCCGTAGGCGCCCAGAACGGTCAGCTCGGCAAACCATATCGGGGTGAAGTCGGCCCCGCGCCCGTGGCCGGTGCCCACGAGCACCACCTGCCCGCCGCTGCGCGTCCAGCGGAGCGACTCGTCGATGGACCGCCGCGCCCCGACGCACTCGAAGACCACGTCGTAGCCGCCGGAGAGCATGTAGTTGCCGAACCGCGCCCGCTGCACGGTGGCGCCGCTGCGCGCCGCGACGGCCTCGAAGCGCTCCCGCGTGCGGCCGGGCAGCGTGAAGAACTCGTCGGCCCCCATGCCGCGGGCGTGCGGCTGGAGGTACCCGTGGGCGTCCAGCGCCTCGACGCGCCCGCCGTAGCCCGTCGCGCGCAGGCAGGCGATCAGGGCCAGCCCCAGCACGCCCGCGCCGTACACCAGCACGCGCTGCGCGTCGCGCAGGTCCGCGCGCAGCACCGCGTGCAGGGCGCAGGCGGCCGGGTCGGTCAGCACCGCCAGCTCGTCGCTCATCGCCTCCGGCACGGCCACCAGGCGGCTGGCGTGCGCGACGAACATCTCGCCGAACGACCCGCCGGTGCGGCTGTTGTAGCCGATGCTGGTGCCGCGCGGCAGCTTGTACCTGCCGGCGCCGTCGGCGGCGAAGTTCATGCACGCCCCGAACCGCCCCTGCCGGCAGTTGGCGCACGGCGGGTCGATGCCGCGCACCTCGCAGCACAACGTCGGCTCCACGCAGACGCGGCGCCCCAGCCACGAGCGGTCCACGGCCGGGCCGACCTGCTCCACCACCGCGACGTTCTCGTGTCCCCACCCGGCCGGCAGGGAGCTGAACGCCTGGAGGATGGAGTTGGCCGGCTGCTTCTGGGCGACGAGGGCCAGGTCGCTGCCGCAGATGCCGCCCAGCAGCGTGCGCACGCGGACCCAGTCGTCGCCGGGCAGCTCCGGCGGCGGCACGTCGCGCAGCGTGATGCCGTTGAGCCACGTCGCCACGCAGGGCGGCCAGAAACGCTTCAGCCACAGGCACGTCACCCAGCCGACGGGATTGACGCGGTAGAATACTGCACGCATGGGCGATACAGATACCGGGCGCGGGCGGCGATTGGAAGCCACAACCGGGCCGGGCCCGCGACTTGCCGAGGAGACACCTGTGACGATGCGATTGCGGATGGTGCCGGCGGTGCTGCTCGCGGCGGCGCTGGCCGGCGGATGCACGAAGGCCGTCACGTTCCCAGCCGAGCCTGTGTCGGCCGGCGCGCCCGGCCTGCCCGCCGGCGCCGTCGCCTACGACACGAGCGGCGGCGGCGGGGCTGACTTTGCGCTTCTGGCGGGTCCAGGCGGGCGAGCCGACCGCATCGCCTACCTCCGCGACGGCAACGCGCCGCCGGAGATCGTCAACCTCGACTACCTGCCGCTCGGCCACTGCCGCCACCTGATCGTCATCCTGGACGGCTTCGGCTACGACGTGGTGAAGGGCTTTCGCGACAGCGGCGGCCTGCGGCTGTTCCACGCCCCCTCGCGCGTGATCGCGCCGTACCCCACGCTGACCGACCCGTGCATCGAGGACCTGCTGAACTACATGCCCTGCCCCGCCTTCGAGGCCGAGTACTACGATCGCGTCAAGGGCAGGCACGTCGGCGGCGACCTGGCGTACCTGGCCGGGCGGAACATGCCTTACAACCGCCTGCTGAACTATCGCGCCAACACGCTGCTCGACGCGGTGATGTACCTGCTGCCGTGGGACATCTACCGCCACGAGATCGGCAGCCTCAAGAAGACGTTCGACAGGCGGCTCACGCAGCAGGTGCTGGCCTACGTCGTCAGCTCGGCGGGGATGGGCACGAAGTACGGCGCCGATGGGCAGCGGCGGTGCCTGCGCCTGCTCGACCGGCTGATCCTCCAGATCGTCCAGGAAACCCACGGGCTGACGAAGGTGACGCTGCTGGCCGACCACGGGCACAGCTACACGCCCGCCAGGCGCATACCGCTGGAGGACTATCTCAAGTCGCGGGGCTGGCGCCTGACCGAGACGCTCCGCGGGCCGAGGGACGTGGACTACATCCGCTTCGGCCTGGAGACGTACGCCAGCTTCGCGACGAACAGCCCGGGCGAGCTGGCGGCCGACCTGGTCGGCTGCGAGGGCGTGGAGTTGGCGAGCTGCGTCGGCGGCGACGGCAACAGCGTGCGGGTGCTGGCGCCGGGCGGGGCGTCGGCGGTCATCGCCCGCAGCGGCAGCGGCTACTGTTACCGGTCCGAGGGCGACCCGCTGAAGCTGGAAGGCATCCTCGCGAAGCTGCATCCCGACGCGAACGGCTTCTACGGCGCCGACGAGTTGCTGGCCGCGACGTACATGCATGAGTACCCCGCGCCGCTCCAGCGGCTGTGGCGGGCGCACTTCGGCCTGGTGGACCATCCCCCGGACGTGATCATCTCGCTGAGGAACGGGTGGTTTTCCGGCTCGGCGGGCCTGGCGGCCATGGCCCGCATCGCCTCCACCCACGGCGGGCTGAACCGGACGAACTCCACGACGTTCATCATGTCCACGGCCGGGCCGCTGCCGCCGGTGCTCCGCAGCCGCGACGTGCCCGCGGCCATGACGGCGCTGACCGGCGCGCCCTGGCCGGGCCGCAGGCCCGAGGAATAGGTCCTGTACGGCCCATAGGACCCATGAAACGCCCCGTGCCATCGCCCGGTACTTGTTTGCGCGGCCGGCGGGTGCCATGATAGCACCGGGCCGCGCCGACGGCCGCGCCGCCCCCCCGACGGGAAGGAGAAACTCCGTTGCCCGCGAAAGTGACGTTCGCCTCGGCCCGGCCGAAGGAGCTGCGCGACGAGGCCACGCTGCCGATGCTTCTGGACCGGATGCTGGCGAAATGGAACCTGCCGCGGCGCTTCCGGAAGAAGCGCGTCGCGATCAAGATGCACCTGGGCTACAACGTGGGCTTCTCGACCATTCCGCCGCTGCTGGTGGGGCGGGTGGTGTCGGCCGTCAAGGCGGCCGGGGGGAAGCCCTTCGTCACAGACGTGCCGGATGCGGTGGCGACGGCGAAGGACCGGGGCTACACAAGCGAGGTGCTGGGCTGCCCGATCCTGCCGGTGGCGGGCGCGGGCGACAAGTACGTTTACGAGCGGCGGGTGAACTACCGCACGCTGAAGTCGGTGCACGTCGGCGGGGAGATCGCCGACGCCGACGGCATGATCGTGCTGTCGCACGGCAAAGGGCACGGGCACAGCGGCTTCGGCGGGGCGATCAAGAACATCGCCATGGGCTGCGTCGACGGCGCCACGCGCGGGCGGATCCACCGGCTCACCAGCTCCGGCTTCCGCTGGGACGCCGGCAAGTGCACCGGCTGCCTGCTGTGCCGCGACAACTGCCCCAAGAGCGCCATCACGTTCGAGGACGGCAAGATCAGCATCTCCGACCATGACTGCAAGTACTGCATGCACTGCGTGTCGGCCTGCCCCAAGGGCGCCATCACCATCGACCAGGGCGGCTACAGGCGCTTCCAGCACGGCATGGCCTTGACCGTCCGCGAGGCCCTGCGGTCGTTCCAGCCCGGCAGCGTGCTGTACGTCACCGTGCTGCTGGCCGTCACGCCGTTCTGCGACTGCTGGGGCTACACCACGCCGGCCATCGTGCCGGACATCGGCATCGTCGCCGGCGACGACATCGCCGCCGTCGAGACGGCCGCGCTGGACCTCATCCGCGAAGAGGACTTCATCGCCGGCTCGCTGCCGCCGCCGCTGCGCCGCGCCGGCCAGGGGCACCTGCTCCAGCAGATCCACGGCAAGGACCCGTTCCTCCAGGTGGAGGAATGCGTCAAGTTGAAGCTTGGCGAAGCGAAGTACAGGCTGGTGAAGGTGCAGTGATTGGAGCGACAAGCGTGATCGGTGAGGATCGCGGCAAGACCGGCTCGACACGAGCCGGCTCCATCTTCTTGCCTGAAAAGGGACCGTTCCTCAAGCAAACAGGCGGAGCCGGGGCGTGTCGCCCCGGTGCCGTTTCCCTCACTGCTTTCTGGCGCTGGTAGGGAAGGCGAAACACGTGGCGCAGCGGCCTTTCACCATCATCGGGCGCATCCGGAGCTTCATCTACGCCGTGCGCGGCGTGGCGACAATGGTCGCCTCGCAGCACAACGCCTGGATCCACGCCCTGGCGACGGTGGTGGTGGGCACGGCGGGGTTCCTGCTCCGCCTGGACACAGGCGAATGGTGCTGGGTGATCCTGGCGATCATGGCCGTCTGGACGGCCGAGGCGCTCAACACCGCCCTGGAGTTCCTCGCCGACGCGGCCACGCCCCCCGAACACCCGCTGGTGAAGCGTGCCAAGGACGTGGCGGCCGGAGCGGTACTCATCTCCGCCATCGGCTCGACGATCATCGCCGTGCTGATCTTCGGCCCGAAGATCGCCCGCCTGCTGGCGCGCTGAGGCGCCGGCGGCTCGCCGGTGTTCCTTGACAAGCTGCGCGCGGCCGCTATGGTAGCCGCGTTCTGCGGGATGGAAGGAGCACAGCGATGCAGCTTTCTCGGCGGATACAGCGGGTGGAGCCCAGCGCGACGATCGCCATCACGCGGCGGGCGGCGCAGATGAAGGCCCACGGCATCGACGTGGTGGGCTTCGGCGCCGGCGAGCCGGACTTCGACACGCCGCAGTTCATCAAGGACGCCGCCAAGGCCGCCCTCGACGCCGGCGACACCAAGTACACCCCGCGCACGATGAAGGCCCTCAAGGAGGCCATCGCCGCCAAGCTCGCGCGCGAGAACAACGTCCGCGTCGCGTCCGAGCAGGTCGTCGTCACCTTCGGCGGCAAGCACGCCCTCTACGGGCTCTTCCAGGCCCTCCTCGACGAGGGCGACAGGGTCCTGATCCCTTCGCCGTACTGGGTGAGCTACTCCGAGCAGGTCCGCCTGGCCGGCGGCGAGCCGGTCCTGCTGGAAACCACCGTCAAATCGGGCTTCAAGATCACGCCGGACCAGCTCCTGGCCGCCGCCGGCGGGGCGAAGGTGATCATCCTCAACAGCCCCTGCAACCCCACGGGCGTGACGTACACGCCGCAGGAGCTGGCCGCCATCGCCGCCGCCGTGCTGCAAACCGACCTGATCGTCATCTCCGACGAGGTTTACGAGAAGCTGCTGTTCGGCGGCATGGAGTTCGTGTCGTTCGCCGCACTCGACGCCCGCCTGCCGCAGCGCACGATCACCGTCAACGCGCTGTCCAAGCCGTTTTCGATGACGGGCTGGCGGCTGGGCTGGGCGGCCGGGCCCAAGGACGTCATCGCCGCCGTGGCGAAGCTGATGAGCCACGAGACGACCGACCCGGTGAGTTTCGCGGTGGCCGGGGCGCTGGCGGCGTACACCTCGCCTCAGGCGGCCGGGGCCATCGAGACCATGCGCGCGGAGTTCGAGCGGCGCGGGCGGCACATGTGGCAGCGGCTGAACGCCATAGACGGCGTCGCGTGCGTCGAGCCGACGGGGGCGTTCTATTGCTTCCCCGACGTGGGCGCCTGCTACGGGCGGAAGATCGGCGGCGTGGAGGTGACCGGCTCGATGAGCTTCGCCCAGGCGGCGCTGGAGGCGGTGCAGGTGGCCCTCGTGCCCGGCCTGCCGTTCGGACAGGACCGCTGCGTGCGCCTCAGCTTCGCCGCGAGCATGGAGCAGATCGACAAGGGCATCGACCGGCTGGAGAAGATGTTGAAATGACGAGGGCGGCGCTCGTATGGAAGGCATCCGCGCCGACACGTCGCGGCTCTGTGCGGCCGCGCGGTTTCATGTATGGGACAGTGACCCGATGGGCGCAGGCGAATCGCAGCTCTTCTGCCACCGCTGCGGGGCGGTGCTGACGCCGGGGCAGGGCGACTTCTACGTCGTTCGCATCGAGGCCTTCGCCGATCCCACGCCGCCCGACCTGACGGAAGACGACGTTGCGGGCATCGACCCCTCGGCCGAGATCGACCGCCTCATCGAGCAGATGCGCGACATGAGCGAGCAGGAGCTGATGGACCAGGTCTACCGGCGGATGACGATCCACCTGTGCGGACGGTGCTACCGGGCGTGGATCGACAACCCGGCGGCATGAGCCCGACCCGCCGGGCGCGAGACGTCGCCGCGAAGAACCGCGGCAAGGCACGGACGTTTCAGGAGTGTGTCGGGCAAACGGCCGGCCTGCCGCTTCGCACGAGCCGAAAGGACCTTCCCATGTCAGAGACGACCAGATCGACTTCGCGTCGGGCATTCCTTGAGGAAATCGGCGCGGGCGCCGTGGCGCTGGCGGCCGCGGCCGCGGCGGCAGAGAAGCCCCCCACCGTCCCCGGCGAGCAGCCGAAGGGCGCCCCCGTGGGCCCGCCGGGCCTGGGCGACCGCAAGCTGCGCATGGGCATCGTCGGCTACGGCGTTTGCCAGTTCGGTGCGGCCATGGGCTTCCAGCACCATCCCAACGTCGAGGTCGTGGCCGTCAGCGACCTGGTTCCCGAGCGGTGCAAGGGCCTGGCGGCCGTCTGCCGCTGCGAAAAGACCTACCCGTCGCTGGAGGAGCTGGTCAAGGACCCGAAGATCGAGGCGGTCTACGTGGCCACCGACGCCCCGAGCCACGCCCGCCACGTCGTGGAGTGCATGACCCACGGCAAGCACGTGATGTCGGCCGTGCCCGCCGCCACGAACCTCGACGACTGCCGGGCGATCAAGGAGGCCAAGGAGAAAAACGGCCTGAAGTACATGATGGCCGAGACGAGCTACTTCCACGGCCCGGTGATCCAGGCGCGGAACATCCACCGCATGAAGCGCCGCCTGCTGTACACGGAGGGGCACTACTACCACCACAACGTGACACGGCTGGGAAGCTGGAAGAACTGGCGCCGCGCCCTGCCGCCGATGTACTACCCCACCCACTCGACGGCGTACTACGTGGGCGTCAGCCGGGGAAGGCTGACGAAGGTGAGCTGCCTGGGTTGGCGCGGCGAAGGCGAGGAGTGGCAGGCCAACGACTGGAACAACAACCCGTTCGTGTGCGAGTCGGCCCTGTTCCGCACCAGCGAGGAGACGATGTGCCGGGTCAACGTCTTCTGGTGGGGCGCCGCCGGCGGCGAGAGCGGCGACTGGATCTGGGAGAAGCAGCCGCCGGCCAACGTGTCCAGCAGCGCCGACATCCCCAAGGGCCTGCCGCGCGGCGGGCACGGCGGCTCCCACGGGCCGCTGGCGCACGAGTTCGTCTCGGCCGTGCTGACGGGCCGCGAGCCGGCAGTGGACGTCTACGAGGCCCTGGCCATGACCGCCCCGGGCATCGTGGCCCACGCCTCGGCTCTCAAGGGCGGCGTGCAGCTCGACGTGCCCAGCTTCGACAAGGCGTAGGGGGATAGCGCGCCGGGTCTCAGGGGCCGCACAGGCCCGCCGCAGCGGCCGGATGCGTGCAGCCATGGCTTGGCGGGGCGGATGGCGCCGGGGTATGCTTCAGGCCATGCGAATCAAGGCAGGAAAAGCCGAAGCGGAATGTCTGCGCCGGCTGGTGGCGCTGGCCAGGGCGGAGGACCTGGGCGGCGGCGACGTGACGGCGGCGATGGTGCCGGAAGAGCTGAACATTCGCGGCCACTTCGTCGCGCGGCAGGAGCTGGTGGTCTGCGGGGCGGGGTTCCTGGCCGACATCGCCGCCGTCTACGACAGGCACATCCGCAGCAGGGCGCTGGTCGCCGACGGGCGGACCGTCGCGTCCGGGGCGGCGCTGGCCACGTGGGAGGGCCCCGCGCGGGCGATGCTGTCGGCCGAGCGCGTGGCGCTCAACTTCCTGCAGCATCTCAGCGGCGTGGCGACGGCGACGCGGCGGTGCGTCGATGCCGTCGCGGACACCGGCGCGAAGATTTACGACACGCGCAAGACGACGCCCGGCTGGCGGGCGCTGGACAAGTACGCCGTCCGCTGCGGCGGCGGGCACAACCACCGCATGGGCCTCCACGACGCCGTACTGGTGAAGGACAACCACCTGGCCGCCCTGGCGGCCGCCGAGGCCGACGACGCCCTCGACGCCCTCGCCCCCCACCTGGCCGACGTTCGCGACCGGCTGGGGCACCGCGGGTTCGTCGAGGTGGAGGTAGACCGGCTGGACCAGCTTCGCCGCGCCCTGAAGCTGCCGGTGGACGCGGTGCTGCTGGACAACATGACGGGCGACGAGCTGCGCCAGGCGGTGGCGCTGCGCGACGCGGCGGGGCTTCGCGGGCTGGTCGCGCTGGAGGCCAGCGGCGGGGTGACGCCGGCGACGGTGCGAGCCGTGGCCGAGACCGGCGTCGAGCGAATCTCCGTGGGTGCGCTGACGCACTCGCCGAGCGCGGTGGACATCGCGCTGGACGTGGAGATGGAGTAGCTGCGTCGACCCCGCCAGCCCGCCGCCCTAGGCGACTTTCCGTCTGCGCCTCAGCAGGGCCCCCGCCGCACCGACAAGCAACAGCGCCGCCGTGCCGGGTTCAGGCGCGTAGCCTGCCCCCTCGACGATGTCGTCGGACCACGGGCCGAGGTCGTCCAGGCGGCCCATGAAGATCAGGTTGGCCGTCACGCCCGGCAAGTCCGTCAGCGATATCTTCAGCTCCAGGTCGGTGTCGATCAGCGCGTCGCGGTTGGCTGGCGCCACGGCTGTGAAGGTCGGCATCATGCCGAAGCCCGTCTGCTTGTACAGCTCCCACGTCGTCGCGTTGGTGCTGAGGAACACGAAGTTGTATGCGGCCCCGCCGAGCGAGTTGTCCTCGACGCGGAAGAACAGCGCGGTGCTGAGGCTCTGCCCGCCCGTGCCGTCGGAGTCGTAGTTGCCCAGCGTGTCCAGGCCCAGGTACAGCCACTGGCTGTCCATGTCGAGCTTGGCGGCGCTGATGTTCCAACTGGAGCTCTGGAAGGTCTGGCTGGGGTCCCCGTCGGTGTCGGTGATCGTCAGCGCATAGCTGTCGCTGCCGTCGATCTTCCCGTCAAAAGTAACCGGAGCGCCAAACGCGGCCGAAGCGGACACGAACAGGATCCCCAGACCAATCCATGCGAACCTTGAACTGGACATGACCTCGCCTCGCTTTCCTTCTTGGCACGGAGTGAGCGCTGAGCAACGAGCATCAGCGAGCTATGCGGCTTCCTAAGCCGGGCGCCGCGCATCTACCTTCACTATCGCGGACATTGTACCCGCGGCGTCCAGGGCTGTCAAGCCCCTTTTTTCCGGAATGCGAAGATTTTTTTCGGGTGGGAGCGGGCGGCGACTGAGCAGGTTGCGTTGTGCCGGAAGGAGCGTCCCAGGCAAGGGCCAGGCAGCTCGTAGTGACGCCGTAAGGCGTTTCCGGGGCGGCGGAATGCCCTTACGAGCACCGTGCGGACCCACAACGCAACCGGCTGTGCAACTGCGCGGCCGACGCGGCGGATTGCCTGGAGGGGCGTGGCGGCCTACACTGTCCCCATGGGCGCCGCGGGCGAGGCCGACGACATCCTGGAGCTGCTGTACGACCGGCGCGAGGGGTTCGTCTCGCCGGCGGAGCTGGCTGCGGCCGCGGGCGGCGCTGCGGCCGCCCAGCGGCTTCTGGCACAAGTCGAGCGCCGGGGACACCGGCTGGAGCGGTCTCCATATGGCCTTCGGCTGGTCCGGCCGGCGCGTCCGGCGACGCGCCTGATCGAGCGAGGCCTGCCGGTGCGGCGCGTGGGGCGCAGCGTGCTGTGTTTTGACGAAGTGGACTCGACCAACGACGTAGCCCTGGCGGCGCTGGGGCGCGGCGGGCAGGACGGGCTGGTCGTGCTGGCCGAGCATCAGAGGCGCGGGCGGGGGCGCCACGGCCGCGGCTGGCTCAGCCCGCCCGGCCAGAACGTGCTGATGACTGTGCTCCTGGTGGAGGGAGACGCCGACGGCGCCGCGGCGGGCGGAGCGCCGTCGGCTGCGCCGCTGCGCGACGAGGCGGTGACGATAGCGGCCGGCGTGGCGGCGGCGGAGGGGATCGAGACGGCCTTCGCCCTGAGTTGCGAGCTGAAGTGGCCCAACGACGTGCTGCTGGAGGGGGCCAAGACTGCCGGCGTGCTGGCCGAGGCGCGGCGGCAGGGGCGCGTGCGCGGCTTGGCCATCGGCATCGGCATCAACGCCAACGCCTGCCCTCAGGCCCCCGTGGACCGCCCGGCGACGTGCCTGGCCGACAGGCTCGGCCACTCCGTGGAACGCGTGGAACTGGTGCGGCGCGTGCTGGTGTCGCTGGACGGCTGGATCGCCCGTCTGCGGGCCGGCGAGCTGGCGGAGCTGCACCGGGCGTTCCTGTCGCGATGCACGATGGTGGGCCGGCGCGTCACAGCCCGCTACGGCGGCCAGGCGTACGCGGGGCTGGTGCTGGACATCGACCCGCTGGAAGGTCTGGTGGTGGGGCTGGACGACGGGATGCGGATGCACCTCCCGGCGGCGGGGACGACGGTGGAGTAGAGCGATGGCGGGTGCGAGTACCAGCTACGCGGGTCCCGCCCAAGGGGGATTGCGCAATGCGGAATGCGGATTGTCGATTGCGGCGCCGGGGGCGGCCGGGCGGGGTTGAACGAGCAGGCGCCGCGCGGGGCGACAGCGCGTGTGGAAAAGGTGCCGTCCCGCCTGCAATATGCCGCGGCGCGGCCGCGTTAGGAGTTGTAGAATCGGCGGTGGCGCCGGTGTGTGCGCACGTGGGGGACGTGTTGTTGCGCCGGGATGGAGCGACGGTGATGACGGAAAGGACCGGCATACGGCGCGGAACGTTCGCCAGGTGGGCCTGCGCGCCGCTCGCGGCGGCGGTCGTGGGCGGCCTGGCGCTGCTGCCGCGGGCCGACGGGCAGGTCGCCAGGCTGGCTGGCGCGCGCAAAGTCGTCCGCCCCAACAGCCCGGCCGACACCGGGCCGATGCCCCTGGTGCAGGTCGACGACGAGCTGGTCGGCGCGCTGCACAAGGCGCAGGAGCACATCGAGGCCGGGCGCCACGACGAGGCGGTCGAGATCCTCCAGCTCCTCATCAAGCGCCCCGACAGCGGCTTCCACGTGGGGCGCGACGGCAAGCATTTCGTCTCGCTGCGGCTGAAGGCGCACGAGCTGATCGGCGCGATGGGCGCCAAGGGCCTGCGGCTGTACCGCACGCTGTACGATCCGCAGGCGGAGCGGCTGTACCGGGAGGCGATGGCGTCGGACCGCCCGGCGGGTCTGCTGCGGCGGCTGGCGGATGAGTACCTGCACACCACTTACGGCCCCAAGGCGTTGGGGACGCTGGGTGCGATCCACTTTGACGAGGGGCGTTTCCCGCAGGCGGCGACGTGCTGGCGGCAGCTTCTGCCGCTGACGGAGGACGGTCCGGCCACGGCGTTGCTGCTGGCCGAGATCGCCGCCGCCCATCACCTTGGCGGCGAGCCGGCGCGGGCCAGGGAGGCGCTGGCGGAGCTGAGCAGGAAGTATCCCAAGACGGCCACCGTGCTGGGCGGCACGCAACGCGGGCTGGTGGAGTTCGTCCGGTCGGTCGAGCAGATGCCCGTGGCGATGGCCCCGCAGAGCGAGGACAGCCGCCCGGGCGACTGCAGCGTGGTGCTGGCGCCGCGGTGGCAGCATCCCGACGCGGCGCAGTCGCTGGGAGACGACGTGACGGGCGGCCTCCAGGCCGGCGGGCGGATGTATTTCTCCAGCGCGACCAACGCCGCCTACGTCCGCAGCGGCTTCCGGCGGACCATCGCCCTGCGCGACGGGCACCTGCGGCTGACCAACGTCGCGTCCGGGCGGGCGAGGCAGGAGGTGCACCTGCCGGCCATGGTGCACCCGGTGGTGCTGGACGAGGAGGTGATCTGCCGGCTGGAGGACAAGGTCCGGGCGTTCGACCTGCTGACGGGTCGGATGGTGTGGGAGAGCACTTCGCTGCCGATGGTGCGGACGGTCAGCGTGCCGGGGATGCCGTACTACTACGGCTACGGGGTCGGCTACGTCGGCGACGCGGGGCGCTACGCCCTGACGGTCGGCGGGGGGAAGGTCTACACGGTCTACGACTTCCTGCCGTCCTCGCAGATGAGCTACTACATCCTCCAGCGTAACCCCAACCTGCGCGACCAGCTTTCCGACCATTCGGTGCTGGCGGCGCTGTCGCTGGGGGCCGAGGGGCTGCTCAAGTGGCGACTGGGGGCCGGCCAGGGCGACATCGACGTGCTGAAGTTCGGCAAGTTCCTCTGCCCGCCGGCCTACCACGCCGGTCGGCTGTACGCCATCTCGCTGTACCTCCAGCGCTACCACCTGTCGTGCCTGGACGCCGACAGCGGCTCGTTGATCTGGAGCGTGCCGATCGCCCAGTCGCCGGCGATGATCCAGCAGTACGGCTACTACCAGGGCAGCGACCACATGATCTCGGTGGGCAGCCCGCCTGCCGTCGCCGACGGGCGCGTCTACGTGGCCACCAACTCCGGCGTCGTGGCGGCCTTCGAGGCCGAGGGCGGCCAGCCGCTGTGGGCCTACCAGTACGACAGCCGCGTCAACCGCGGCGTGTCCCGCCGCATGCCCTACAACCCTTACCAGCAGATGGTCTATCCGCCCGCCAACCCGCTGCTGGTCGTCCGCGGGCGCGTGATCGCCCTGCCGGCCGACGCCGAACAGATCATCGCCCTGGACGCCGCCACCGGCGAGCCGGTATGGCAGGTGGGGCGCAGGAACCAGAACGACCTCAGCGCCGTCGACACCGGGCGCGTCCTGCTGAGCGGCCCGGGGCTGTTCGTCCTGGACACCGCCGGCGGGCGCGAGCTGGCGGGCGGGGCGGAGAGCCGGGACATCTACGGCCGGCCGCTGGTCACCCAGACCGCCGTGCTGGCCTGCTCGCGCGGCAAGCTGCTGCACATGGACCTGGCCACCTACGGAATCACCAGCAAAGGGCTGACCACGCCCTACGGCATCTTGGGCAACCTGGCCAGCGCGCAGGGCAAGCTGGCGGCGGCCAACATGCTGGGGCTGTGCGCGTACTTCAGCTACGACGTGGCGCGGGAGGAGCTGACGGCGCGGCTGGCGAAGGCCGCCCCCGCCGACCG
>Ga0172362_10002433_pt1 | contig 16174 bp, 9 predicted proteins | sample LakKivs1_kivu2a2_FD_114534 | JGI IMG/M metagenome (GOLD analysis project Ga0172362, IMG submission 114534) | Sediment microbial communities from Lake Kivu, Rwanda - Sediment s1_kivu2a2 | ecosystem: Environmental > Aquatic > Freshwater > Lake > Sediment | place: Rwanda: Western Province, Lake...
CGTCTTGACCTCGTCGACGCGGGCGCGCCCGGCGTGAAGGCCCGCCGCGCACTACGGCGTCCTCGTCGCCATGCGGCGTGCTGGGGCGTGCTATTCTTCTGCGGCGACGCCCAACTCCTTGAGGGTCTCCTCGGCGGCGCGCTGCTCGGCCTCTTTCTTGCTTCTACCCCAGCCGGCCTTGTGCTCCTTATCGCCGAGCATCGCGACGACCTCGAAGAATTTGACGTGGTCGGGCCCCTCTTCGCGCAGGACCTTGTAGGTGGGGGTTATCTGCATTTCGCGCTGGGCGTAGTGCTGCAGGATGGACTTGAAGTTCTTGTAGCGCTTGTCGGCCTCGGCGGCGGCGATCTCGCCCTCCAAGAGTCGAAGGATGATCCCCTTCGCGGTCTCGATATCCGAGTCGAGAAATACCGCGGCAACGAGCGCCTCGAAGACGTTGGCGTAGACGCTGGCTGGCAGGTGGCGGCGCTTGGCCATGCCGGCGCCGATTATGATGCAGTCGTCGAGGTCCAGCTCCTTCGCCACGCGCCCGAGGCTCGATCGGCTGACGATGGCGGATTTCATCCTCGTGAGGTGCCCCTCGCTGTACTCGGGGTAGGCGCCGTACAGGTGTTCGCAGATGACCATGCCGACTATCGAGTCGCCCAAGAACTCCATGCGCTCGTTGTTGGGAACGCTGCCCGAGTTGGAGGACGCGTGCGTGAAAGCCTGGACGAGAAGCGCCGCGTCCTTGAAGCGATAGCCGAGTTTCTGCTGGCAGATCTCGAGTGGTTCGCTGTCCATCACGCCTCCGCTCTCTCTCGGCCGTTCGGGCGATTCGCTGATTTTATGCCGCCGGATGGCACGGCGCAAGCGGCTTCGAAAACGCGCGCGATTTTTCTTTCGGGGCGCGCCCGTGCGAGGCCGCCCGGGCCGGCGGCTTTTGGAGTTGCAAAGAACGGCACCGGCGGATAACCTAACCTCCCGTTCGTCCGGCATTTCGACCGTTCGGAGGGGATTCGATGGCAAACTCGGCGCGCCTGGCGGCGGTGGCGGCGCTTTTGTGTCTCGCGGCGCCGGCCTATTGCCAGGACCGACACCCCGCCCCGCGGACGATCTCGGTCGACGAACTCTCGCCCGGAATGCGCGGCTACGGCCTTACGGTCATCAGCGGCATGACGCCGGAGCGCTTCGACGTGGAGATCATCGATGTCCTGCGCGGCGTCGCCCCGGGTCGTAACGCCGTACTCGTGCGCGCGTCGGGGCTAGGGCTCGAACAGTCCGGCATCATTGCGGGCATGAGCGGCAGCCCCGTGTACGTCGACGACAGGCTCGTGGGCGCGGTCGCCTTCGGCTGGGCCTGGCCGAAGGAGCCCATCTCCGGCGTGACGCCGATAGACGAAATGGACAGAGCGCTGACGGGGCCGATGGATCTCGCAGAGTCCTCGCCGTCGTGGGAACGCTTTGACCTGGCGTCGATCCTCGCCGGCAGTCGGCCGTTCTCCGCGCTGGCGCCGGCGCTCGAACCCAGCTCGCCGCAGGTGCGCACCGCGCTCGAAACGATCGCGGTGCCGCTGGTGGTGCCGGCGCTCTCGCGCCAGGCACGCGCGATCGCCGAGGCGCTTTTTCCGCCGGACCGCTTCCTCTTCACCGAGGGCGTCGCGGGCGCTTTTCCCCAAGCGTCGGACGGGCCGGCGCGCTTCGAACCCGGTTCGAGCGTCTTCGCGGCCCTCGTCACCGGCGACATGGTGATGGGCGCGATAGGCACCGTCACGGACGTGAGGGGCGACGAGGTCTTCGGCTTCGGACATCCGTTCACAAACCACGACGACATCGCGATCCCGATGTACACGGCCAACGTCAGCGTCATTTTCCCGAGTTCGTACAAGTCGTTCAAGATAGGCTCGCCCGTGAAGGAGGCCGGCGCGATAACGCGCGACCGCGCGACGGGGATACTGGGGGTCGTGGGGGCGAAGGGCCGCACGGTGCCGATGAAGGTGACCCTGCGCCGCGGCGGCGTGGAAACGAGTTTCAACTACCGCGTCTACGACCACTACACGATGACCGGGCAACTGGCGGCGACGGTTGCGGCCGCGAGCCTCACCACGCTCGGCGACCTCGCCGAGGACGCGACGCTCTCCTACGGGTTCGCGGCCGATTACGCCGGCGGGCGCAGGCTCAAATTCAAGTGGCGCGCGGCCGGCCCCAACGCCACGAACGCCATGGGCCAGGATATCGCACAGGCGCTTTCGACCACGATGTTCAACCCCCTCGAGATGCTCGACCCGGTCGCGATAAACGTTGACTTGGAGGTAAACGCCCGCGACGCGTCGGCGATCATCAAATCCGTGACCGTGCGCGAGAACGAGGTGAACCCCGGGGGCTCGGTCCACGTCGTCGCGACGGTAAAGCCCGCGCTCTCGAAGGACGAGACGGTGACCATCGAACTTGCCGTGCCGCCGAACATGCTTCCCGGCCAGAAATCGCTCATCGTCTGCGATGGCCGCACGAGCGATGTCCTCGATATACAACAGGCGAAGCACCTTTTGGCGCCGGCCGATGTCGACGAACTTCTCCGGGCCCTCACGCCCAGACGAAGCGCAGGCGAGATCGTGGCGCGGCTTGCCGACGCCGACCGCGGCGTCGCCATTTCGTCCGACGAGTTCCCCCGGCTGCCGTCGAGCACGCTCGCGATACTCGCTTCGCCCGGCCAGGGGGACCTCTCGCCCGTCTACTACAGCGTCACCGCCTCGGCCGAGACCCCCTACGTCGTGAGCGGCAGGAGCGTCATCCCGATAAACGTCGTTTCCCGCGAGGAGCAGAAATGACAGGCAAGAGGATCGCGCTTTTTGCGGCGCTGGCGTTCCTGTGGGCCGCGTCGATCGGGCGGGCCGTCGAGACGGCTTTCCTGAGCGACTCCGAGCGCAGGGACTTCGCCGCCGGCGAGAAAGAGGACGTCTTCATCGACGGGGCGGGCAGACTCATGCTCGGCCCCGCGCGCACGGTCCTCGTCGAGGGGGTCGACTACGCGTGGTGCGCGGCGGCGTCGCCGGCGGGCACGGTGTACGTGGGAACGCTCCCAGGGGGCAAGGTCTACCGCGCGGCGGCCGGGAAGTCGGAAGTCTTCTTCGACACCGGCGAGGCTGGAGTCTTCAGCCTCGCGCTTCTCGCGGATGGGACCGTCATCGCGGGCACGGGCTCAAAGGGCAAGGTCTTCAGGATTTCCCCCGACGGCACCGGCGAGCTAATGGCCCAACTCGACGCGGACTACGTCTTCGACCTCGCCGCGGCGCCCGACGGGAAAATCCTCGCGGCAACGGGCGGTTCGTCCGGAAGGATCTACAGGCTCGGCGGCGAAAAGCCCGAGATCGTGTACGAGTCGCCTTCCGCGCACCTCATGGCGCTTGCGGTCGCGCCCGACGGGGCCGTCTACGCGGCGTCGGGCGACAGGGGCGCGATATATCGCGTGGCCCCGGACGGCAAGGCAACGGTGATTTTCTCCGCGCCGCAGCGCGTCGTCGGGGACGTGGCGGTCGGCCCGGATGGAAGCGTCTACGCGGCGACGGCAGCGATCGCCGAGGAGAAGGGAACCGCCGAGAGCGACATGGTGCGCTCCATCATCTCGGAAGTATCGGCGCGCCAAGCGGAGGGCGGCCCGAATCCCGCTCCCCCGGCGCCGCCCGCGAAACGGGCGTACAAGGTCGCCAACACCCTCTACCGCATTGAACCGGGGGGACGGGTCTCGACGCTTCTCACCATCGGCGGCGGGCTCATTCTCACGGTCATAGCCGAGGGCGACAGGGTCCTCTGCGGAACGGCCGGAAACGCAGCGGGGATATTCACGGTGGACCCCCGCGAGCGGCGCGCGGCGAGGATTTTCGAATCGAAAAGCGAAGAGGTGCTGAGCCTGGCGCCCTATCCCGCGGGCGGCTTTGTGGCGACCTTCGGAATGCCGGGGCAGGCGGTGCTCTTCCAGACGGATTTCTCGCGCAAGGGGGAGTTCAGAGGCCGCGTCATCGAGGCCAAGACGCTCTCGCGCTGGGGCCGCTTCTCGTGGGCGGGCGACGTCCCCACGGGCACGAGCGTCGCCTGGAGCGTCCGCACCGGCAACACCCCGGGCGTCGATGCGACGTGGACCGACTGGCAGACGTTTGAGGCGCCGGGCGGTTCGGCGCTTATGGAACAGCCCCCTTCGCGCTACATACAGTACCGGGCGCAGTTGGCCACGGCGGCAGCCAAATCCTCGCCTTCCATCCGCGAAGTGACTCTCGCCGCCCTCCCGATGAACCTCCCGCCGACGGTGTCCGAGATAAGCGCCGGCAAGCAGCCGCCCAAGCCCCCTGTCCCTCCGGGCGGGCCTGGGCAGCAGGGCGACGCCGGCCAGCAGGGCAAAGGCGACGAACCGCCCACGCTCTCCGGCACCTCTTACGTCTACTGGAAGGCCGACGACCCGAACGGCGACAAACTTGTTTTCACGCTGTCGTTTAGGGAAGACTCGATGCCGGATTTCATCGAACTCGAGGACGAACTCACCGACGCGCGCTTCAACTGGGACACGACGGGCGTTCCCGACGGGACCTATTACCTGCGCGTTGCGGCGTCGGACGGCCCGTCGAACACGGCGGCGACGGCGCTTGAATCGAGCCGCACCGACGGCCCCTTTATCGTGGACAACACCCCCCCGGTCGTCGCGAAACCATCCGTCAGGAAAAGCGACGGGGGATACACGGTTGAGGCGGTGATCACCGACGCGGCGAGTTCCATCGCCTCGGCGGCAAAGAGCGTCGACGGGGGCGAGTGGGAGCCCCTTCTCCCGGAGGACGGGATTTTCGATTCGAAGGAGGAGAAGGTCGTCGTGAAGGCCGACGCCGCCGGCGCGTCGATTGTCATGATAAAGGCGGCGGACCTGGCTGGAAATTCCGGCGCAGCGCTGGCGGTCCTCAAGTAGGGAGACAGTCCCGGCATGTCCGACAACACAGAGCCGACGCAGCGATTGCCGATCGAGACGAAAAGGTACACCGGGCGCGACGTGCTCGTATTGATGGGCCTGGCGGGGCTGCTGGCGCTGGCGTTCTGGGAGGTCGTCGCACAGGGGCGCGTCTTCTTTTTCAGGGACTTCGCGCTTTTCTTCTATCCCAAGAGGGTAATCGCCGCCGAGGCGATCCGGCATTGGCGGATACCGTTCTGGGAATCGTACGGGGCGTGCGGGGAGCCGGTATTGGGGACGTACCAGCCGGCGGTTTTCTACCCGCTGTCGCTTCTCTACTACGTTTTTCCGATGCCGCAGAGTTTCATGTGGTTCGTCGTGCTGCATTTTTTCATCTCGGGGGCGGGGGCGTACTACATGATGCGCGCGTGGGGCGCGCGCAGGATCGCTGCGGCGTTCGCGTCGTTCGCCTGGGCGTTTTCACCGGTCTTCATCGCGACGCTCGACTACGTGAGTTTCATGACGTCGCTTGCGTGGCTGCCGTGGTGTCTGGGATTCGCGCGGCGCGTGACGGGCGGCGCGGGTTTCGGCGGATTTGCGTGGCTGTCGGTGTCGTTCGCGCTTGCCGTGCTGGCCGCGGCGCCGGAACCGGTCATATTCATCGCGGTGGTATTGGGCTGTTACGCGCTCTGGACGGCCGTCTTCGCCCGCCGCGGACACAGGCGCCCCGCGTGGGCGCGCGCGGGGCTCATATTCGCGGCGATCGCCGTGGGAATAGTCCTCGCGGGCGTGGAGTTCGCCCCGTTTATCCACACGCTTGGCTACAGCGCGCGCCAGGAAAGGATCATCGAGGCGGACGCCGGCATGTGGTCGGCGGCGAAAAGCGACGCGCTGCTTCTCTTTTTGCCGAGGTTTTACCTCTTCGCCGACAGGGGCGGCATTTACTGGCGCAGCCAGCACTGGCTCAAGACCGTTTACATCGGGATACTCGTTCCCTTCCTCGTGGCGTGGACGCTGTTCGCCATAAGGAGGCGGAGAAACCTCTTCTTTGCGGCGCTGGCGATACCGTTTACACTCATGGCGCTCGGGCCCAACACGCCCGTGTGGAGGTTCTGCTACGAGCACTTGCCGGGGGTGGCGCTCATCCGTTTCCCCGTGAAGTTCTACCTCCCCGCGGCGCTTTCGATGGCGGTGCTGGGGGGATTCGCGATAGACGACCTCATGGTCCTGGCGCGACGCGGGGAAAACCTGCGGCCGGCGATGCTGTTTGGAGCCGTTCTCGCGGTCGCCGCGCTTTTCGGCACGGCGTACGAGCTGATGGCGAGTTTCCCCGAAGCCGTCTACGAGAAGATAACGCCCAGGGAGCTCATCGATCTCGGCGAGGTGGGCGCGGAGCAGGCAGCCGAGTGTTACGACGCGACACAGTGGAGTTTCGGGCGTTCGGCCGGATGCCTGGCGGGAGGCGCGGCGGCGCTCCTCGTGGCGTTTTTTCTGACGCGGCGCAGGATCCCTAGGCCCTACGGGGCGCTGGCGCTGGCCGTGGCGCTCTTCGTAGACGTGGGGCTGTACGGGGCGCACCTCAATCCCGTAGCGGGCGCGAAGATTTACACCGACGCCCCCTCGCACCTCGTAATGGTGCCGAACGGCCAGGCCGAGTCGCGGCTTTTCATGACGCCGACGCTCCATCGCAACCTCCAGAAGCAGCGCCTCGCGAGGATCCACGACCTCTACGGGCTCGAGAGTTACTTGGCGCTCGTGAAGGGCATACGCTTCCAGAGCGACCGCGACCTTTTCGACTGGCTCGACAGGACCAGCGTCCAGCGTTTCGACAACGTGCAGCAACTCGACGCCTGGCTCAGGGAGTACAACAGCGCGCAGTTCATCGCCGACATCGAGTACGAGGTCATGAAGGAGACCTTCTATCCCAACGTCAACCTCCTCTACCGCGTGCCGACGGTCGATGGCTTCGAACCGCTGGGCGTCAAATGGCATCACGACCTGACGCAGAAGATGCTCGGCGGGCAATTGCCGCGCGGGCGCGACAGGGTCCTCACGAGGATGTGGGGGGTGGGCGTGGCGATAGAGTCCGAGGCCCCGCCGCCGGGGTTCGTGTACCTGCCGCTCGAGAAGCCCGGCGCGCGCGCGGTCCTGGCCGACCACGTCATCCCCGTCGATTCCGACGCCGAGGCACAGTCCACCGTCGCCGACACGCCGCTGGACGTGACGAGGAGGATCGTCCTCTTCCGCAGCGACGCCCAGGCTGCCGTTGACTTTCTCGGACCGGCGGCGGCCGACGCCCCGCCCGACGACGCGCTGCCCCCCGGCGGCGTCAGGCTCGCGAGCGACGACGGCAATCGCACCGCGTGGGAGGTCGATGCGGACAAGAGGACGCTTCTCTTCGTCTGCGACAATTTCTTTCCGAATTTCATCGCGAAGGTCGACGGCAGGCCCGCGCCCCTCTGGCGCGCCAACTACGCCTACCGCGCGGTGCCGGTCGAGGCGGGCCGGCACACGGTGGAATTCGTCTGGCGGCCTTACGATTTCTACTGGGGACTGGCGATGACGGTGGCGGGGGCGGCGGCGCTCCTAATGCTGTCGCGGGCGTTCGCGCGGCGCGGTACGGCCGGCGCGGACGCGCCGGCGAAGGACGGCGGGACGGCTTAGATGAACACGCGATTTTCCGCACAGGACGCTCGGCCCGAGGGGCCGCTCGCCGCGGCGCGAAGGGCGGCCCGGTGGGACGCGGCGGTGCTTCTGGCGCTGGCGCTTGCCGCGGGGCTGTTGTTCTGGCAGGTGACCGTCGGCAAGCACGTTTTCTTCTTCAGGGATATCTCCCTCTACTTCTACCCGAAGCGCAGCCTCGTGGTGGAGGCCATCCGGCATTTCCAGATACCCTACTGGACGTCGATGGCGAGCTGCGGCGAGCCGGTGTTGGGGGCATACCTATCGGCGGTCTTCTACCCTCTCTCGGCGGTGTATTACGTTTTGCCGATGCCGTATAGCCTCGCGTGGTTTCTTGTGCTGCACACGGTCATCTCGGGGGCGGGGGCGTATTACATGCTGCGCGCGTGGCGGGTGGGAAGAAGCGGGGCGGCCTTCGGGGCTTTTGCGTGGGCGTTTTCACCGGCCTTCGCTTCGGTCCTGGTCTATGCGAGTTGGTATACGTCGCTTGCGTGGCTGCCGTGGTGTCTTCTGTTCGCGAAGCGGATAACTGGCGGCGCGATGTGCAGGGGTTTCGCGTGGCTGTCGATCACGTTCGCGATGGCGGTGTTGGCAGCGCAGCCGGAGCCGGTGATATTCGCGGCGGTCGTGGTCGTCGCGTACGCGGCGTGGGATATGGCGGCGAAGGCTCGAAAGAAGCTGCGGCCGGGGTGGTGGAGGCCCGCGGCGGTCACAGTGGGCGCGCTCTTGACGGGGGCTTTGCTTGCGGGGGTGCAACTCGTCCCCTTTGTCCACACGCTTTCGTACAGCACGCGCAGCGGCGGGCTCTCGGCGGACGAGGCGACGGCGTGGTCCTCGGTCCCGAAGAACCTCGTTCAGACAATCCTGCCGAGGTTTTACACGAAGCGGGGACTGGGCGGGATTCACTGGGCGGGGCAGGACTGGCTGGCAAGCGTCTACCTGGGGGTGCTGGTGGTTGTCCTTGCGGCGTGGACCGTCTTCGCGCTGCGGCGGAGGACAAATCTCTTTTTCGCCTTGGGGGCGACCGTGTTCTGGGTGCTTTCGTTCGGGGCGCGTACGCCCGTGTGGCGTGTACTCTTCCACGTGCTGCCGGGCGTGTCGTTCATCCGTTACCCGATGAAGTTCTACCTGCCGGCGGCGTTCGCGATGGCGATCCTGGCGGGGTTCGCGGCAAACGATTTCGAGGCGGCGGTACGCAAAGGGAGGCTGCGGGCGGCGAAGGAGCTTCTGGCGGTGATTCTTGCGCTGGCGGTGTTATTCGCCGTTTCGGCGTGGGCGATGGGGACCTGGAGGGAGGCGCTCTTTGCGAAGGTGACGCCGACGGAGCTCCTTGTCGGCGGGGAACGGGCGCTCGCCGAGGCGAATCTCTCGTACGACGCGACGGAGTGGAGTTTCGCCCGTTCGGCGGGGCAGCTCGTGATCGCGGCGGGCGCCCTGGCCGTCGTGCTCTTCGTGCGGCGCAAGCGGCTGCGGCGGCCGTACGGCGCCGCTGCGCTTGTCGCGGCGCTTCTCGTCGACGTAGGCCTTTTCGGCGCGCACCTCAACCCCGCCGCGGGCAGATCTCTCTACGCCGAGAAACCGGCCAATGTCGACAAAGTGCCGCACGGGCTCTACCAGTCGCGCCTCCTCATGACCGCGTACATGGATACGGAACTGCGTCACAGCCACCTGGATCCCATAAGGGACATACGGTTTCTCAAGGACTACGTGGAGGCGACCGAGGGGACGAGGTTCGCGTCTCCGGAGGAGTTCCTGAGGTGGCTCGACAGGACGAGCGCGCCGCGGTTCTCGAGCCTCGAGAGGCTTGACTACTGGCTGCGCACGGGCGATACGACGCAGTTCACCACTGAACTGGAGTACGAGCACTTGAAGGAGGCCTTCTGTCCCAATTGGAACGTGCTCTACGACGTGCCGATGGTCAACGGCTTCGAACCGATGATGCCGAAGTGGCACGGGGAGTTGATGAGAAACGCCTGGGGGCACTCCCTGCCGGTGGCGAGGCTTTTTTTGCTCGCGAGGATGTGGGGGACAAGCGTCGTCATCGACGGGCACGAGGGCCTGCCGGGGTACGCTTTTTACCCGATGAAGCCGGAAGGAGCGCGGGTCCGTCTCGTGGAGCGCTTTGAGCCGGTGGCCGACGCGGATGCGGTCGCCGCGGTGTTGAGCGGCGACGGGGACCTCGTCGAGAGGATAATCCTTACGCCAAAGGACGCGGCGGCGGCGGGCGCGTTTCTCGGCCGGGGGGACGCGCAGGCCCGTCCGGACGAATCGCCCGGGACGGCGCGCGTGGTGGCCGACACGGGCAACGCTGCGGCGGTCGAGGTCGAGGCGAAGCGGCGGGCGCTTCTTTTCATGGCGGACAGTTTCTTCCCCAATTTCGCCGCGCGAGTCGACGGCAGGCCCGCGCCCCTCTGGCGCGCCAACTACGGCTACCGCGCGGTGCCGGTGGAGGCGGGCAGGCACACGGTCGAATTCGTCTGGCGGCCTTATGACTTCTACGCCGGCCTCGTGGTGACGGGTACGGGGGCGGTCCTTCTCTGCGTTGCGGCCCTCGTCGGACTCAAGACGCGTCAAAGGCCGACGGCCGCTCCCACCGTAACCTCTCCGGCCGAATAAGCAATCAGTTCGGGCGCTCCCAGGTGAGGTCGCCGCTTTCCTCACACGCGCGCGGCCCTTCGCAGGTCGTCGGCCTTGTCGGTGCGTTCCCAGGTGAAATTGATCCCCGTGCGGCCGAAGTGGCCGTGGCGCGCCGTTTCCTTGTAGATGGGACGACGCAGGTTCAGGTATTCGATCATGGCCTTGGGCGTAAGGGGGAACATATCGCGGATGATCTTCTCCATCCTGCCGTTGCTTATCTTGCCGGTGCCCTCGGTGTCGACCATGATCGAAACGGGTTCGGCGATCCCGATGGCGTAGCCCAACTGCACCTCTGCGCGCTTGGCGATCTTCGCCGCTACGATGTTCTTCGCGATGTAACGCGCCATGTACGAGGCGCTGCGGTCGACCTTGGTGGGGTCCTTTCCGGAGAAGGCCCCCCCGCCGTGGCTGCCGCGTCCGCCGTAGGTGTCGACTATGATCTTGCGGCCGGTGACGCCCGTGTCGGCCGCGGGACCACCCATCACGAAACGGCCCGTCGGGTTTATGTGGTAGATGGTCTTCGAATCGAGCATTTTGGCCGGGATGACGGGCCTGATGACCTTCTTGGTGAGTTGGCTGCAGAGGTTCCCGTACGATATCGACTCGTCATGCTGGGCGGACAAAACGACCGTGTGGACCCGCACGCCCTTGTCGCCGTCGTATTCGACCGTGACCTGCGTCTTCCCGTCGGGGCGCAGGAAGGCGCATTCGCCGGTCTGGCGCGCTTCCGCGAGCCTCTCGACGATCCGGTGGGCGAAGTGAATCGTCATCGGCATCAACTCCTCCGTCTCGTCGCAGGCGTAGCCGAACATTATCCCCTGGTCGCCCGCGCCCTGTTCCTTGTGGAGCCCCTGCCCTTCGAGCACCCCCTGGGCGATGTCGGGCGACTGCTCGTGGATCGAGACGAGCACCGCGCAGGACTGGTAGTCGAATCCCATCGTCGCCTCGGTGTAACCGATTTCCTTTATCGTCTGCCGGACGACGCCGGGGATGTCGATGTAGGCGTTGGTGGTCATTTCGCCCGCCACGAGCACCAGGCCCGTCGTCAGAAGCGTCTCGCAGGCCACGCGGCCGTAAGGGTCCTGCCTCATTACCTCGTCGAGAATCGCGTCGGATACCTGGTCGGCGCATTTATCGGGATGCCCCATCGCGACGGATTCCGAAGTAAACAATTTCCTCGCCTTAGCCACGGTTCTCTCCTTTCCGACTGTCTATGTGATCTTGAAAAGTGGTTTCCCCGAGCAAACACGCGATCTCGCCGACGGTCCTGGCCGTGGCGCCTTTGGCCAGCGCCACGGCGTTCTTGCCCGCGCGCCCGGCGGCCGCGCCCGCGTCGGTTCCGGCGTAGGCGGCGATGGCGCCCGCGAGTTCGTCGCGCCCCCTTATCTGTACGGCCGCGCCCGCATCGAGAAGCAGCTTCGACGCGTCGGGGAAATTCTCGACCGACGGGCCGAAGATGACGGGCTTCCCCTTGGCCGCGGGTTCGGCGATATTCTGGCCGCCGTGCGGGATGAGGCTCCCGCCGACGAACGCGACGTCCGCCGCCTCGTAGAGGCCCTCGAGTTCGCCCATCGTGTCGCCCAACAGGACCTCGTCGCCCGAGGGCGGCTCGTCCTTGCCCGCGCGGGAACGCCGCAGGACTCTGTACCCGCGCGACGCGATAAGCTGCGCGACCTCGTTGAAGCGCGTGTCGTGCCGCGGCACCAAGAGCAGCCGCATCCCCTTCGCCGCTTCGCGCAAGCGCGCGTAGGCGTCCAGAAGCGCCTCCTCCTCACCGCCGTGCGTCGAGCCGCCGATGATGAGCACTTCGTCGCGTCCGACGCCCATTTCCTCCCGCAGCCTCGCCGCGCGCCCGGCGTCGAGGTCGGTCGAGAGCGTGTCGAACTTGACGTTCCCGGTGACCCTGATTTCTCCACGCGCGACTCCGAGTGCGGCGAGCCTGTCCGCGTAACTTTTAGTCTGCACGAGAAAGAGCTTGACCCCGCGGAGAAACTCCCGCGAGAGCCTGCCCAGCCTCATGTGCCGCCTGAAGGAACGTTCGGTGATGCGCCCGTTGGCGACGACCACCGGGACCGAGAGCCTCCCGGCGCACGCGAGGAAATTCGGCCACGTCTCCATCTCCATGAGAACCACTATGCGCGGTCTTATCCGCCTGAAGGTCCTCGCAACGGCCCCGGAAAAATCCAGCGGAAAATAGAAGACCTTCCTGCCGGGATACGTGCGCCGCGCCACCTCCTGGCCGGTCTTGGTCGTTGTGGAGACGACGATATCAATGTCGGGAAACGCCCGTTCGAGTCCGGCGACGATGGTGCGCGCGGCCAGGACCTCGCCGACGCTTACGCCGTGAACCCAGATGCACTCCCGCCCCTCGCGCCCCGGGACAAAGCCCAGCCGCTGCCGGAGACCCTCGCGGTACTTGCCGGTCGTCGCCATCTTGTAGATAAAGTACGGCGCCCCCAGGACAAGCGCGAATCCGTAGACGGCATCGAGGAGCCTCTCGTTCATTTGACACCTGCCAAAAAAAAAGCCCGCGCTAAAGAGCACGAGCATAATCCCGACGCAGCTTTAGCAGTTATTTTGTACGTGGTCTGCAATTTTGCGTTAAATCGACCACCGGTCAAGTTGTCAGGGCAATCAGTCTAACCCTATATCGTATCTTGTCAATCCAAATAATCAGGAAAGATCCATTTCCACGATGACGAGCGTCCCCCGGCCGCCGGCCGGCTCGCTCCGGTAGAGGAAGGACCCGAGCCTCAGTTCGGCCGGGTTCTCCACCGGCCCCACAAGGACAATCGCGCCCTTCTCGAACGGAAACTCCGCATCCAGGCCCTTGAGTTTCAAGGGATCAACGGGGTCGGCGCCAGTCAGTATCAGGGGGCTCACCGAGACGCGCGGGCCCCGTTTGTCCCCCAGCACCTGCATGTTGACCGCGAACTGCATGTTGGCCACGTCCTTGTAGACGGTTGCATCCGACGTCGTATAGGCAAGTCCTGTCCGCTCGACCGTCGGCCCTATGTTAAGCTCAAACGGCTTGTCGAACGGCATCACCGCGACCCGTTGCACGTACTTGAGGTCTCTGGCGCGTTTGAGGACCTCCCAGACTTTCTTTGCAGTCGCGGCGTCCGCCAGGGCGATCCGCAGACCGTTGCCGCCCCAGAGCGACGCGGTCTTTTCCCCGGGCGCTGCTGTTTCGCGCCAGGCGTCCTCGACAACGCCCGCCTCGCGTTGGGAGTATTCGACGAAAACGACCGTGAAGGTGGCGGCGTCCCCGCGCACGCCCGGCGAGAGGTAGTCGGGGTCGAAAACCGGCGCAATCTGCGAGTCCCGCGCCCTGCAGCTGGCCAGCGCCGCGAGCACCAGCACCAGAAGCACTTCAAGAAAAACGCTCCGTCGGGCGTGCACGGCCTTCGCGCCCGGCCGCTCAACCGCACCGGGCCGCGTCCGGCCCGTCGCCATAGCGCTCGCTGACATCAGGCGTCCCTTCCGCAAACGCCGGGAGTCAACTCTCCGGGTCGCTCGTCTCGCCGCCCTCATCCTCGTCTTCCGTGTCGTTTGTGCCCTGGCCCTGTTCGTCATTGTTTTGCTCGAGGGTTTCCTCGTCCGTCTCGCGGCCCTTTTCGAATTCCTCGTACCGTCGCCTCTGCTGGTTTTCAAACTGCGTTATGACCGACTTAGCGGCCAGGATCTCCTCGGCCGGCACGAACGCCCTGACGGTGGCCTTGCCGCCGCTGCAGGAGATTCCAAGGCCCGCGTAGCTCGAGGTCTTGGGCACCTCGAACGACGGCGCCGCCCCGCCCGGCATCAGGCCGCCGGCCGTCTCGAATGCCCATTTAACGTAATCGCCCAGCGAGATCATCAATACTCCCGCCGGGGCGTCGCCGAGCGCCGACAGCGTCTTCTCGACCTTCTTCACATCGACCGTGCCGCCGGCCGGCGGCGACAGAAGATCCGCCATCAACGAGGGGTCGGCGCCGATCGTCGCGTACAAACGCTCCCGTCCGGCGGCCATCCTCGTAATCAGCGCGTCGCCGAACATCCTCTGCAGAACCCCGCGTTCGGCGGGCCCCGCCTGGCTCGCATCGATCTGCTGCGTCAGGACTTTCACGCTCGCGCCGCCGACGGTTTCATCGCTGACCACTGCTTGGCCGAGTTCGATCTTCGAGAAGACCCGCGTCTTGAGGTACAGGGGGTTCGTTTTCGGATCCGACATGACCCTGACGACGGTGTCCAGGGCTTTCTGGCCGTCGGCGACGCGGTAGACCGCCGCCACCGAGTAGGCCGGGCCGGCCTGGGAAACCAAGAAGCCGCCCGCAACCTGTTCGCCGAGGCCGACGTCTCGCAACTCGCGTGCCGCCTGGACGATCCCCGCCTCCTGCGCCGCGGCGTCGTCCGCCGGCGCCAGGGCCCTCACCAACTCGCCCTGCAGGCCGGTCACGTAATCCCACACAGCGTCCCCCTTCACACCGCCGGCGATGATCATGGTCGCCGCCGCCGGCAGCGCCGCGATGTCAGAGAGGTCCGTCGGACCCTGCTGGCCGATTATCTTCCCAAGGATCGTCCCCTCGACCGTGCTCAGTGCCATCGACACGGCAAGCCCCTCTTCGCCGGGCGTCAAGCCCAACACGAGTTCGTCGACGCCGTTGACGAAATCGCCAACGACCCTGCCATAGATTTTGCCTAAGGCGCTCGCGCTCTCGCGCGAACCCGGCATCACCATGGCCATGATCCCCGCGATCTGCTCCTCGACCGTTTCCGGGATGTCCGGCAAAGCATCGTTGACGGCGGCCATTGACACGTTCACGACGACGGGTGACTCCGCCAGGGCTTCCTTCATGGCCTTTCTGCGCGCCTGGGACAGCGGCGCCTCCAGCCGCGCGGCCCACAGGTCAAGCGTCTCCGGCTCCCCGGCGAAAATGATGTAGCCGCCCTTGCGCAGGAAGTAATTGGCGTCGCCGGAGTAACCCTCGACGTATTCGTATGCCTCGTCCGCCTGCTTGAAAATCGATTCGCCCCAGGAAGTGCGCCAGAGTTCGTAGTCGGCAATCGGTACGACCGCAACGGTCGAGATATCGGGAGGGCCTGCCTCTTCCTCGCCGTTTCCCCCGCCGTCGGCCATGAGCACGAAAGCGATGGGCGCTTCGCGGTTCAACCCGCCGCCCTCGCCTATGTCGTTGATGTAGTCGCTGACCGGGTCGGTGAGGGGATCGTAGATCCCGGGCTCTATCATGTCGACGAACGCCTGGATGCGCTGGCGGCATTCGGGGACGCTACGCCCCGCGACCACGACCAACGCTGAGTCGGGAACGCTGTCGAAAAACTCCAAACCCTCCTTGCCGGCGCCCGTTTCACCCTCGGCGTATGAGACCCCCGCGGCGTACAACAGAAACGCAACAACCGTGAGGATTAGGAACCCCGCTTTGCTTCGCGCCATTGATCGGCCTGTCCTTTCTGCGGCAACGCCCCCGACGACGGCCGAAGGCGTTTGGCCAGAGTCTGCGAAGAAACCTCCAAGCGCCGCGTCAAGACGCTTCCGGCGCCGTCCCCACTTTTCCTGCCGGACCGCCCGGCGACGCCGCGGCACGTTCCCTGCCGCGCGTGAAACCGCGCTGAAAGATAGGCAGGAAAAATCGCGACATAATTCTATGGGCAACGGCCTGCAAATGCAACTTCGACCGCGTCGGCACGCTGCGCTCATATCGCATCGAACGACGCCGCCCGAAGCTACACCACGCGGAAACCCGAGATTTCTTCAACCGGGCGTGAAGAAAAAAACACCCCGCACGTCGTAAGTGTTGTCGCAGCGGCCTGTCCCAAAGGCCGGCTGCGCTTCCGGCGGTGGGCGCCGGGCACCACCCTACGGTTCCGGCGGTCCAGAGGCTCATGGGCAGGACGCCGCAAGGCCCGTCTGCAGAGAGCCTTAAGGCCTTGATATGTCAGGACATGTGACCA
>Ga0172362_10002435_pt1 | contig 16168 bp, 16 predicted proteins | sample LakKivs1_kivu2a2_FD_114534 | JGI IMG/M metagenome (GOLD analysis project Ga0172362, IMG submission 114534) | Sediment microbial communities from Lake Kivu, Rwanda - Sediment s1_kivu2a2 | ecosystem: Environmental > Aquatic > Freshwater > Lake > Sediment | place: Rwanda: Western Province, Lake...
TGATAAGAATTATTGCAAATTACCCGAGAATAGCTATGCTAATAAGAGATTGGCAACTGATCAGATTGCCCCATTTAATGAAAAAGAATGGAGTATGTAATTTAATTTAATTGTAAAAAATTAAATTAAAAAATATTTATAATAAAAAATGTGTGGAATAATTGGTTTTATAGGAAAAATAAATAGTTTAAAATACATGCTTTTAGGCTTGAAATTACTGCAAAATCGTGGTTATGACAGTGCAGGAATTAGTGTTATGCATAATAAAAAAATTCACGTATTAAAATACGCATCCACCGACCAAATAGATTCAATAAAGAATTTAGAAAACAATTTAAGCAAAATACCAGACTCTAATTTTGCGATTGCTCATACAAGATGGGCGACTCATGGTAAAAAAACCGATGAAAATGCGCATCCTCATTTATCAATGGATGGATCCGTCGCAGTCGTTCATAATGGAATAATAGAGAATTATTTAGAAATTAAAGAATTCCTACAAAAAAAAGGTTTCTACTTCAAAAGCCAAACTGATACCGAAATTATTGCGCAATTATTACAATATTTTTTAAAAGAATATGCATATGATTTTGTGGAAAGTATTGAACATTTATGTAATACTTTGAAGGGTACTTGGGCTTGTTTGATAATGTGTGATAAATTTCCGGAATATTTGGTAGCGATAAAGAATGGTAGTCCGTTATTGTTTGCGAAGAATGAGAATGGATATTTTTTTACATCGGAGGTGTCAGGATTTCAGAATGAGGTAGATGATTATTTGATCATAAAGGATAAGGCTTATTATATAATTGATAATGTGAATAATAAGATATTTACGAAACAGATAAAACATGGGGTTGAATTTGATGAGTGGGCAGAGAGTCAGAAATTGCACACGATTGATAAACAATTAATCGATCTATCGCCTGATCCTTTCCCACATTGGATGTTGAAAGAAATTTATGATCAGATTGATAGTAGTAATCGTGCATTGAATTATGGTGGTAGATTGAGTGGCGAGATGGGTATAAAGTTGGGAGGATTGGAGGCGCATAGGGAGGAGTTGGTGAAATATCGAAGGATTTGTTTATTGGCTTGTGGTACATCTTATCATGCAGGAATGTTTGGTAGTATAATTTTTACAAAATTTGGTATTTTTGATTCTGTCAAAGTTATGGATGCAAGCGAATTTTATGATTATAATTTTGAAAACGAAACATTATATTTGGTATTATCCCAATCAGGTGAAACAAAAGATGTTCATAGAGCAATGGAAATCGTTGGGAAGAAAGGTGGAAAAATTATATCAGTAGTAAATGTTGTAGAATCATTGATCGCGAGGGAGGCATTGTGTGGAGTATATGTAAATGCTGGAAGTGAAAAGGCAGTTGCATCGACGAAGAGTTTTACGAATCAGGTGATTGTATTAGTGTTAATCGCAATGTGGTGGTATAAAAATACGACAAGTGTTGAGAAGACTGATGAAAGGGATAATTTTTTTAATGAATTAAGGGATGATTTGGAGGGATTATCAGATAAGATAAAAACAACAATAATGAGTAGTTTAAGTCAAGTAAATTGTTTATCAGAAAAAATTTATAAAGAGAAAAATATGTTTATTTTGGGACGTGGATTATTATTTCCAATTGCATTGGAAGGTGCATTAAAAATAAAGGAAGTTTCTTATATACATGCCGAGGGATTTTGTGGCGGGGCATTAAAACATGGACCTTTTGCATTGATTGAGGAAGGAACACCAATTTTTATTGTTTCAAATGATGATAGTAATTATTTACGGATGGAGAGTGCTGGGGAGGAGGTTAGTTGTAGGGGTGCGAAGACAATTTTGATTACTGATAGTCTTGAGAAATTATTTAAGAAAAATGTGTTTAGTGATGTAATAGAAATTCCAAAATTAAAAGTATTATCAGGATTATTAAGCATCATACCATTTCAATTATTAGCGTATGAGATGGGAATTAAAAAGGGGGTTACTGTGGATCAGCCAAAATCTTTAGCAAAGGTAGTGACGGTTGATGGTTAAAATTTAATATTTTTTTTGTCATAAAAAATATGACCAGAAAAATTTTATCTATTCCTGAAGGAGAAGTTATTAGTTTAGGCTTTTTAGCAGGATTACTAGATATTTCCAAATATTACGACAATAAAGGAATTGATTTTTTATCCCATTTTGATACATTCTGTGGTAATTCCTCTGGAGCTATCATTGCTACGGCCTTTGTTTTCCGTGAAAAAATATTAGAAAGAGGATTAAAAAAAGATCCTAATTTTTATAAATATTGTGGAACTACCAACAAAGATGAAGTAATTAAACATTTATCCTCAAATATTATACGTTACCTAATGGGAGTATTAACTGCCAATTTAGATATTTTATTTGGTAGATCTGGTGTGATTTTGGAAGGGATATTTGGAAAATCAAGTGAAATAATGAATGTATTGAAGGAATATTTTAATTTTACAATGGATGATATCTATAATGGGAGAACATTGATTATTAAAGGGATAAATAAATCTTGGAACAATGATGTTAAAATTTTTACAAATACAAATCGCTTGCAGTATTTACCAGAATCTTTCAATGGAAATAAAATTTCAACATATTTGCCGGAGATTCTAAATAGTTCAATCACTGCTGGATCGATAGTATCCCAGATTGATGAAGAAATTTTTAGTTCAAATTGTTTGTTGGAAATTATATTATTATTTCGGGATGATCCGCAGAAGATAGTGTCAATTAAGACAAATAAGAATAAATCTTTGTTGGAGGGTATATTTTCAAAAGTGAGGAGAGTTTTTAGTTTTGGAGGGAATTCGAGAATAATAAATAATTTTCATAAAATATTTAATAGGAATAATATTTTCGAATGGGAATTTAATTTCGGATATAATACCACCCCTACAGAAATTATCAACGCCGCCAAAAATAACGAAAATAACGAATTAATCAATTTTATCAACAAAAATATAATTTATGAAAAAATTATAACTAAAAAAATCGTAAAAAGATCTAAAAGCGCCAGAATCTAAAAAAATTTATTTTTTTATTATTTAAAAAAATAATCTTTACTTTTATTACTTTAGATGAAAACTGTTGTTGAACCATTACTTCAAGAAAACAAAAATCGTCACGTTCTTTTACCAATAAAGTACAATAAACTTTTCAAACAATATAAAGATGCGACATCAACATTTTGGAGACCTGAGGAAATAGATTTGACGAGGGATAAAAAGGACTGGGAGAATTTGAGCGATAATGAACGTAGGTTTATCAAGTATGTTTTGGCATTTTTCGCAGCAAGCGATGGAATTGTGATGGAAAATTTGGCGGAGAGGTTTATGTCTGAAATTCAAATTCCGGAGGCAAGGGCATTTTATTCTTATCAGATATTTATTGAGCAAGTACATAGTGAAACATACAGTTTATTGATTGATACTTATGCTGATGATGAGAGGGAAAAGATGGAGTTATTCAGGGCTGCGCAGACGATGCCGGTGATAAGGAAGAAGGCGGATTGGGCGTTAAAGTGGATAAGTAATAAAGATGCTACTTTTGGAATGCGTTTGGTGGCATTTGCAGCGGTGGAGGGAATATTTTTCAGTGGAAGCTTTTGTGCTATCTTTTGGTTAAGGAAGAGAGGATTAATGCCAGGATTAACATTCAGCAATGAACTAATTAGTCGTGATGAAGGAATGCATACCGATTTTGCCGTCTCACTTTATGAAATGCTGGAAAACAAATTAACCCAAAACGAAGTTTACGATTTAATTACTGAAGCACTGAAAATAGAAAAGGAATTTATTGTAGATGCTTTACCTTGTAGTTTAATTGGAATGAATGCAGATTTGATGTCGCAATATTTGGAATTTGTTGCCGATCGTTTATTGGTGCAATTGGGGTATGAAAGAAAATGGAGAACTGAGAATCCTTTTGAATTTATGGAATTGATTAGTTTGAGGCCGAAAACGAATTTCTTTGAAAATAGAGTTGGAGAATACAGAAAGGCTGATGAAGGGGATATTCTTGAAATAGTCGAAGATTTCTAATATTCACCCCATCGCATTATCACAAAATTATCATTTATATTTTTAGTTTTTAATCGCAAGATTGAAGCCTCAATATAATTTTCCTCTGGAATACGATTCCGCATACGAATAAAATATTTTAAATCACTAAAAAAAATTTGTTTATTGAAGTTATTGATGGATAATTTTTCAAAAATATTAAAAATAATTGTCATTGCATTTGCAATCAACTTCTGACTTATCCAATTATCTTCTATTCCCATCACATTTATTACTATTTGTTCACCTTCATCGTAAGTTTCTTTTGTTCGTTCAAATTTATTGAATTTAATGCTAAAACTTATATCATTTACTTTTTCAATATGATGCAGAAATGCACTTTCCCGAAATTTTATTTTAAAATTATGCACTTGATCAACTTTTGGTCTTCCATTAATTTTTAGTTCAATTCTTGTATCCTTCAATAATAAAAAATTCTTTATAGCTCCATCAATTGAACTTTTAATTTCAGTTAATTCTATCATGGAGGATTTTTCATCGAAGATTAAACAGTCTGCACATTGTGGGAGATTAATTAATATTTTATTTCTCATTTCGGAATTCTCCATTCCATAAAGAGTTTCGACGATTGAGCCACTAACTTTGTTAAAATTCATGCTAAACTGTATATTAGGAGAGGCTTTACAATATGCAATTTCATGTAAATTTTTTAAGATCATTTCAAGAATAAATCGATTCATTAAATTGCCTTGGTTTTTGAGTACATTTTTAAATAATTCAGATTCTTCTACTAATATTTTAAAATTATTAAAGAAAGATTCTAAATAAGTCGTCAAAGATGAATGATTTATTACTTCATTCTTATCCACTGGTGGATTTATTGTTTTAAATAATAGAAATTTAATTAAACTGTTGTTAGAAAAATTGTTAAAATAATTATTGAATTTTTCCTGAATAAGATTATTGATTAAATTTAAATCGAATATTGAATTGGAAAATTTAATTAAGTTATCAATAGTTGTCGGATCATAATATAAATTGATATTATCAAATAAATTGTTTAACATAATTTAAGAATTATTATAACAATGCATTTTTTACGAATAATGTAAAAAATAAAAATTAATTATACATAAATTGTGGTGGAATATTGTTTTTTTCAACAATCTTCTTTTTATTTTCTAAGTACATTTTGAATGCAATTTCTATGTCATTAATGGTTATATTTCGGGCATTGTTGTTGGAATGAAAGATACGATTTTTAGCGTAGGCTAGTTTTGTGAAATGCACAAAATTTTCCAAATCACCTCCATTGAATTTAAATTCTGGTCGATGATCTTTAAAAAATTCTATTATTTTGTTTTCATCATCTGGATTAGTGTACCAGTTATTACGGCTGAGGATTGTGTTAAATATTTGGAAGAGTTGTTTGTGGTCATAATCTTCAATTGAAAACCTATATGGGAAACGTCTTTCGAGACCAGAATTAAAACCGAAAAATGATTTTTCCAAATCTTCTTTATAGCCAGCGATAATACAGATAAATTCCCCTTTTCCTTCTGTCAAATTTTGGTTTAAAGTGTCGATGCATTCTTTAGCAAAACTGTCTTTGCGTTCTTCATTACCAAGTGCATAGGCTTCATCAATGAGAAGGACACCACCTTTGGCGGAATCAATCATATCTTGTGTTTTTTGGGCGGTTTGTCCGAGAAATCCGGCGACTAAGTCGCTTCTTCGGGCGATAACGACTTTGGCTTCTTGGATGATGCCTAGGTTGGCGTAGATGTCGGCGAGGATGTTTGCGAGTTCGGTTTTTCCGCATCCTGGGGGTCCTTCGATGCAGGTGTGGAGCATATGGGGGAATTGTGGTTCAATATTTTGGAGGAAGAAGACGAGTTGGTTGAAGATATTTTGTTTAATTTTTTCCATACCGATGAGAAGGGATAATTTTTTGAGAGGTTCTTGAAGGTTTAGGAGGTGGTGTTGGTTGAGGGAAATGTTGGTATAATTGAATTTTTCAACTCCATATGCAATTTCTAGAAGATCATAAATACTTTCCATCTTTTTATCCCAAGTTATTTTTAAACGATTCTCTCCTAAATTACGATCATTCTTAACTATCCTTTCCATATTTTTCGGTTTGTCTTCTTCTTCATATTCTGCAGAATCATTATATTCTTGCATTGGTGGTGGGGGATAATTTTGGTAATAATCATTTGGAGGACCTAGATATTCAATAAATGGGAGCTGATTATTGTATTCTTGTGGGACGTCAATGTATTGTATACTATCGCTGGGAGGTTGGGAATAGTTATCTAAATAAATAAAATCGTTTGGGTTATTGGGATTGATATATTTGGTGGGAGGGGGATTTGGTTTTATATTTTTGGGATCTTTTCCGGAGTGATAACCACCTTGGGTGGAATATTTGTTTTTTCTATTATTTTTTTGGTTTTTCATGAATTAGACGTAGGAGGAAAATGGAAATTTCTTGAAAATTAAACGCACTAAAAAATTGATAGTAAATTAATATTGCATTTAACAAATTTGTTAATTAAAAGACACAAACATGCAGGCATTTTTTGGAAATAAAATTTCTGATCTCAGCTGTCCAAAAGAGTCATTCTCTTTTGTTGAAAAGATGAGAGACGAGGTTGCAAGATTCGAGAACGCATATTTTATTGAGGAAGAAATTGATGCTGTATTTTTGCAGAAAATGAGAATGAACATAATTGGTATGGTTCCTGATTTTCGCGAAAACAGCAATATGATGCTTGATGATGATTTTTATACTCTTTCTGCTCAGCCAGATTTTCCATTTGTAAGGAAACTTGATGAGAATATGGTAAAGAGTGTTGGTGTATCTTTGGAAGAAAGAGTGAAGCATTCACCTAAAAAACAGGTGAAAACTCCGATATTGAAAAATCATATTATGAATAAGCCTATTATGAAAAATGGAAATCTAAGAATACGAAATGGAAATCCGATGAAAAAATATGGTTTTGGAATTATATCGGATGCACCTTGTTGCGGTGGAATGGGATGTGCTAGATGTTCTTAAAAATTATTTTATTTATTATTTATTACCAGAGAAGGAAAAATATATGAAAAAAATGATGTCAGATTCTTAAAAACCCAAACCAACTTTGATTTTTATACTGTTAACAGATTAGTAGAATGTTCTTATTCGAAAGGTAATTACATCTTTATTTTAATCTGTAAAAAAAATATTATAATTATATATGGACAAAATATTTCCCATTGAAAAAAATTATTGTAAAATTTTTATTAAAAAAGACAGCCCTGAATTTGCACAGACAAAATTACCGAGATATCTTACAAAGACATTAAGTGAGTGGTCTATAAATTTTGCGAGTGAAAATTATTTCAGAGTAAGATTATGTTTGCTTCATGAAAAAATAGATGCAATTATTTTTACAAATTTTCCAAATATTGAAGTTGTCGATGATCTTAGCATACTTTTCCTTCTTAAAATATATAAATTATACGAATTACTCAAAATGAAAATGGTTAATTACAATTCACCCAAAAAAAATATTATAATTTTTAATAAAAATATCAATTTTGATACAATCGCAAAATATACATTCATTAAAAGTGTTCAAGAAGGAAAAATATATTCCATCAATTTTACCAATGATGATCTACTTATTATGGCCTCAATCATTGGATCCGGAAATATAAAATTCGATACTCCCACTGACAATATTTTCAATAGATATTTGAGAGAAACAATATTGACGGAGGATTTTTACAGAAAACTGGCTGAAAAGAAAACAAAAGACGTCGAAAAATTAGTAGGAGAACGCTTCGAACAAATTAAAAAACAAGATCCAAATTTTTTATCAAACACCAAAAAACAATTTAAACTTGAATATAACAGTCTAATGGATAAATTAAATAAATTTTTTAAAACGGATGAATATAAAGAATTTCAGGACAGTTTGGTGGTAAAACAGTTTAAATTTCCAATGAAGGAATATTTTGGGGAATCGAAGCCAATTACATATAATTGTTTCAAAACTTTAGTAGATGAATTCGAAGCCGAAGTTGTTGAAAAACTTAATCTCTGAAAATAACGCATTTAAAATTATTTTTTTATCAATATAAGAAAATAATGACCTCAATTGACGATTATATTAAATATCAGTTAGAAGCTGAACAAAAGTACGGTAAAAATACGATTGTTTTTTACGAAAATGGATCTTTTTATGAAATTTATGGTGTTGATAATGATAAAGAAAAAGTAGGACAACCAAAACGAGTAAGTGAAATTCTTAACATTGCAATCACCAGAAAAAGTAAAAAAATCCTTGAAAACTCACGCAAAAATCCCCTTCTGGTTGGTGTACCTGTCGCACATGCTGACAAACATATTAAAACTTTAATAGCCAGTGGATTTACCATTGTTTTTGTCGAACAAACTACAAGACCGCCTAATCCGGAACGTGGATTGACTCATGTATTATCACCTACCACATATATTGCGGACGAATATAGGAGTGATAATAATTATGTTTTGTCGATTTTTTTTGAGACGATGAGAGATAAGAATGGAAGAATAAGTTTGGGAGTTGGGTTGTGTGCATTTGATTTGACAGTTGGCGATGGATTATTTTATCAATTAATCTTTAATGATGTGGAGGTAGTTTTGGAGGAAGTGTATAGATTTATGGAGGCGATAGATCCGAAGGAGATTGTTATTAATATGGAGAAATGTGAGAATTTATCCTTTAATGAAATACGTGATCATTTGGAATTATATAGACATCAATATTACATTCGAGAACTCAAGAACGATTATTACCGAATTGTTTATCAAAATCAAGTATTAGCAAAAGTTTTTCCCAGTCAAACGATGTTGTCGCCAATTGAACAATTAAATTTGGAAAATCAGTCTTTATCAGTGATGGCCATAATGTTAATATTGGATTTCATATATGATCATGATGAGAGAATATTGAGATCGTTGAATGTGCCGAGGGAGTGGGAAGAAAAGAAGCATTTGATATTGAATAATAATACATTGTATCAGTTGAATATAGTATGTGATGGGAGTGTTGGAAATGCGAAGTCGTTATTTGATATAATAAATGGGACGAAGACGATTATGGGAAAGAGGAAGATGAAATCTTGGATGTTAAATCCGGTGGTTTGTCCGGTAATATTGGAGAGAAAATATGGGACATTGGAGAGAATTATGGAGGGACAGTTATGGAAGAAATATGATAGAATATTGGGGATGATAATTGATTTGGAGAGATTTTTTCGCAAAATGAGTATTGGATATTTATTACCACATGAGATGGCATCATTTGAGCATTCGCTGGATGCGATTGATTCAATTATTAAATTGTCATCTACGGATTTCTCGATAGGTGAGAATAATTTTATGGATACTTATGCAGTTGATGATAATATTATGCAGCAATTTCGGGTATTTTATGAGAAATATTTTGCAACATTTAATTTGACTTTAATGGCGCAGTTTGGTTTGAATGATATTAATCAGTCATTTTTTAATTTTGGGGTTATACCAGAACTGGATGAGATACAGAATAGAATTAAAGTGGAAAGGGAATATTTTGAAAATCAAGCTGCAGCGTTAAGTCGATTGATTGATCCATCGAAAACGGATTGTGTGAAGTTTGATCATAATGATAGAGATGGTTATTTTTTGAAAACTACTTCGAGAAGGGGTGAGGTTTTGGCGGGGAGATTAGGAAGGGAATATAGTATGAAGAATACTGGGGCAAATGTGTGTAGGATAGTGAGTGACGAATTGGAGAGGGCAAATGTCAGATTGCAGAATGCTGAGAAGGATATAAGGGATAAGGTTAGGGATTGTTTTATTAAGTGGTGTGAGGATGAGTATAAAGGAAATCACGAAATGTTTTCAACAATTATTCATTTCATTGCAACGATAGATATGGTAATGGGTCAGGGAAAAGTATGTCGAGAGAATAACTATCATTGTCCAATTATTAAGAAAAATGCCGAAAAAAGCAGTTATGTGTATGCCAAAGGATTACGTCATCCAATAATTGAAGTAATTAATCAGGAAACATTATATGTACCAAACGATATTGAGTTAAATGGGACTGGGATATTGTTGTATGGTTTGAATGGAGGTGGTAAGTCATCTTTATTGAAGGCAGTTGGGTTGTCAGTGGTGATGGCGCAGATGGGGATGTATGTACCAGCAGATGAGTTTGTGTATTATCCGTTCAAGACTTTGTACACGAGGATAATGGGGAATGATAATATATTTCGAGGATTGAGTAGTTTTGCGTTGGAGATGACGGAATTGAGGACGATATTGCAGTATGCTAATGGAAATTCGTTGATTTTGGGAGATGAAATATGCAGAGGGACAGAAATACATAGTGCTTTAAGTATTGTGAGTAGTGCGGTTAGTGTGTTATGCAAGAGAAGGACTAATTTTTTGTTTGCGACGCATTTGCATAAGTTGCATGAAATAGATGTGGTGAGGGAATGTGAGAACTTACGTCATTATTATATTGATTTGATAATGGAGAATGGAAAATTGATTTTTGGGAGGAAGATATATGAAGGGATTGGTAGAAAATTATATGGATTGGAGGTGGCGGAGCATATAGTAGAACACGATGAATTTTTGAAATTAGCAAATAAAGTCAGGCGGCAATTGTTGGAAGGAGAGATTATGGGAAATAATGAAACAATTGTTTCGACGAAAACAAGTCAATATAATACGGCATTGTATGTGGATGAGTGTGTGATATGTGTGGAAAAAGGAGACGTAAGTTATGATGGAATTTTAGCAGGGGGGGCAGAAGATGGCACAAGTGCGCTTGAAGTCCACCGAAGTGAAGGGCTAAGCCCTTCACTAGAGGCTGGATTCAAGCGCACAAGTGCGCTTGAAGTCCACCGAAGTGACAGAGTCAAGACTCTGTCACCTGAGGTTGGACATTCTAAGGGGCTTCGCCCCTTAGAAGTCCACCGAAGTGAAGGGCGTAGCCCTTCACTAGAGGCTGGATTCAAGCGCACAAGTGCGCTTGAAGTCCACCATATAAATAGTCAGAAGTTTGCCGATTGTGATGGATCAATTGATTATTTCCACAAGAATCATAAGGCAAATTTGGTGGTATTATGTCAGAAGCATCATACACAGGTTCATTTGGGTGAGATAGTGATAAATGGATGGGTGAAGACTGGGGATGGTGTGAAGTTGGATTGGGGAGAGAAGGAAGTAAAGTCGACGGTTCATATATCGAGGAAGACAGAACAGCCAGTAGTAAATGAAGAAGTTAAAAATAAGATTTTGGAATATAAACATTTGGCTAAAAATTTGGGGGTGAAAGGAATTAAATTGAAAGTTGAAAAAGAATTAGGAAAAGACGTTTCCCTCATTTTAGTCAAAAAAATTATTAATGAATGAACATTAAGAAATTTATTTAATTATTGATAACGCGTTTGCCGATGGTGTTTGGGGCAGTTTGTTGCTTAAGAATTTTCTGAACCTGTGAAATATCAAGTTCGAAATTCTCATCCTGATTGGGTTTCCCTGAATCTGAACCTACGCCACTTGACGATCCTGCTCCACGTTCAATTTTATCAATTTGTGCTTTCATTCTACGCATATCGGTAGTAATTGATGATGTAATATTGATAAGATCAACGACTGCCTTTTCCAAAACTTGAAACTTCATTTCAAGCTGTTTGCTCATTCTACCCTCATTTAGATGCATCCTTATTGTATTCTAAAGAATTAAATATGTTATTTTAAACGAAAATCTCTTATTGAAAATCAATTTAAAAAAATTTGATTTTTTTTAATTTAAAAACTTTATAGTATTTAATAGGAGATTATGATTGTTCCAGTTCGTTGTTTTAATTGTGGTAAGGTTTTGGCTCATCTTTGGGAACCTTACCTTGAAAAAATACAAGTTGCCACTAATGCCGAGTCTTTAGATAAAGAAAAAAATACGGTTATCATCACAGAAGCCAAACAAAAATCGATTGAATCAAAAGCTCTTGATGAATTAGGGATTGAAAGATATTGTTGTCGCATTGCGATGTTAGGAACAATTGATTTGACAGAAGACATTGTCAAAACCAGTTATTCTCGTCCTTAAATGGAAGATTCTGGAGGAGAATTCAGAATATTTGTTATAATTCCTCCCTTATTATTTGTTCGTTTTGTATTATTATTCCCTTGTTTTGTAATATTTACAGCCGGTGCATTAGTTCCAACAATATTTTTCTTTGTATTATTATTAGTTGCTACAGAATTTCCCATAGAAGTTTTATTAGTTAATGTTCCAATATTTAAAGGAGCGGTTGTATTCGATTTTTTTGTATTTGTATTTCCTGAATTACTACTTAACATTAAACCAGTATTTGCATTAGACTTTGCTTTGGTTGAATTATTAGCTGTTGAATTATTATTAGCTGTTGAAGTTGGTGCAGGTGTTTCTTCAGATTTTCCCCAGTTGAATGGGTTTAAATTAAAACCACCTTTTTTATTTTTTCTGGTAGTTTTTTTGGTCTTCTTTTTCTTTCCACCGCCTGACAATGGTCCTAATTGATAGTTTAATATTTCTTGATTTTCTTGTGCTTGCAAATGTTTTTCCATGTCAAACATTTCCTTCTCTGTCATATGTCCATCAATTACTTCTGCCCCACCCTTCTGTTTTCTAGTTGTCTTCTTCGTCTTTTTTCTTTTTCCACCTATCATTGCACTTTTAGAAATCTGACTCTCAACCTGTTTTGCAGGAGCTGACTGTGATAAATCTTTCGGTATAGATGTTTCCGTTGCAACCTTACCTAATTCTGGCTCCTCACCCATTACTTCAGATCCTCCCTTCAATTTTCTTGAACGGCTCCTTGTATTTTTAGCTAACAGGCCTGCTGCTGATGCAAAGTTATCGAAACCACTTGGAACAAACAATTCGGACACTTTACCCAAAAAATTAACTGAGTTTTTTGATTTTGGCATTTTATATTATTATTTAATATAAAAAATTTTATCTTCTAATATCCATTTTCCTTCATCAAAAAATCATAATTCTGATCTTCATCATCATCCTCACTCGACTCCACCTCTAAATACTCCCTAGTATTTTCCTCAACATACTCCCCCTTATGTGTCGAATATTTATCTACAAATTTAACAAATTCATCATAATTATATAAATGCTCTGTACAAATATAATTCTGTTTTAATTTAGATAAAAGAAATTGATAAAGACTATAATATTCATCTGAGAAATGTTCATAATAATACTCATCCAAATCCTCCTTAAACTTCTCAAAATGAATCTTCCTATTCTCCTCCCTCTGTCGTCGCAACTCCTCTCGCCTCTTCCTACTAGCTGTCGTCCAATCCATTCCCAACTACTAAAATTTATCTACATCTTTTTAAGCTGACTTCTGTCCTTAAAATTAATAAAAATAAATTTACAAAAAATTGTAAATCCATTCTCATCAATTTCTAATCTATCCAAAAATCTCCTATCATATGCCAAAAATTGATCATATATATCCTCTAACTCCTCCCTATTTTCCCCCATCCACTCATAAAATTCTTTTCTCCTCAAATACACATTCTGTCTAACATATTGCACCGGCTTCTCCTCAACTTTTTTCTCCGGCAACTTATTCACATCCAATTCCTTATCCTTCACCCACTTCTTCATCTCCTTCACTTCCACCTTCGCCGGTATTACCTTATTCGCAACCAATTTCTCATCCTCCAATTTCTTCTTAAAAGCCCCCGGCACATATACTTGTGACATCTTCAACAATATATATCTATAAAAATAAATCTTTAAACCATTTATTTTGGTTTAACCAGATTTTTCGGTTTATTTTCTTTTCTCTTAAGTACATTACTTACCGTTTGCTGTCTATTATCATAAACATAACTCACAAATCTATCCGCCAACTTATCATCCCTAAAAAACTCTTTCGTCTTCTGCAGTAAATAATCCCTCGACATAGAATCAGTCCTCTTCGTCTCCCCCATCGTAATCACCACATCCCCAACCTCCATCTTACTATTATTCATCCTATTCTCCCTCATATAGTCCAAAATTTTATTCTCCAATCCATCAGCTCTTTCACGATATGCCTTTATCTTCTTCTGAAAGGGTGCAATTTGTTCGTTACTTTCTTTAATTTTTTGGTGAATTGCATTCCATTCTAAAACCACTTTTTTAAACTCAGAACTCATCTTATTCTCTAAAATAAGATAAATAAAAAAATTTTCTTCATTTCTTCTTCTTCAAAATCCTCTTCTTCCTCCCCTACCAATCCCCTCTTATACTCATCCAATAACTCCCCATAATCCTCCTTCACCCTACTCTTCAATCCCTCATAACTAGTTGACGAATCAATCGCCAATAATAAATATAACAATGTATCCTTCAAATCATCAATATTATTCGTTACAATATTTAAATTTGTTTTAGCTGTTCCATAACTTCGATTATTAGTTCTTGTATTGTTATTACTTTCCGACATTATAAATTTATATTAGAAAATATCTACCATAAATTCAAAAAATAAATTAAAAATCAATTCCATATTTCTGTGCCACACTCCTCGTCACAACTCCAACATAATTCTCCGTCTTCTTTCCTTTTTCATCCTTCTTCTTTGATTCATCCTTCTTCTTTGATTCACGTTTCCTCTTTGAATCTTTCTTCCCCGAATGCTTCTTCTTCGGCAATTCAATCAACTTCTTAACCTTCTTCACAATATCACCTGTCGATTTAACCTTCACCGGACCACTCTTCTTCGGCTTCTTCACAACATTAGTCTGAGCCCATCCCCCATAAACTCCATCAATCAATCCATACTTCAAACAAGTCTCATAATCCCACCACTCATCCCTCTTTAACATCTTCCTCAAATCCTTCCTCGTCAAATTCGTCCTCTCCTCATATATCTCATATATCTTCTCCATAAACTTCTTACTATTACTCAAATCCTCCTCCATTTCATCAAACTTTCCCCAATAACCTCCACGCAACTGATGAATCAACATCCAAGAACTCTGAGTCATATACCTTTCCTTTGCCACAACACTAATTAAAGTGGCCGCACTTGCAGCACATCCTTCAATTATACTAACAACAGGAATTGGACAATTACGGATGTAATCCACAGTAGAAAAACAGGCCAATAATTCTCCACCATAGGAATTAATATGCAAATAAATCTTCGCTGGCTTACAATCATGTTCCAAACTATAAAACTGCAAATCTTTTGCCAAATGCGCCAATTCCCTATTCAATTCCAAACAACTCTCCGTAGAAACTGAATCATAAAAATAAATGTGATTCTTATGACGAGTTACCCCACTACTTCCTCCTCCATTAAATCCAATTAATTTACTAAGATCTAATTTTGGTCCGTCCTCTTCATCATCATCATTATTTTTTGGTCTTTTATCCTTGGATTTTTTTAAAAGACTCTTGTAAAATTCTCTCTTCTCATTTTCAGGAAATGCCGAATAATAATGCTTCTTGCTTATACCTCCAAAAATCATTTATATTATTATTTTATAATTTTCTTTTTAAACTAAAAATTTTAACTATAGGATGATCTTTGTTTGATAAAATCTCATCTCTCCACTTCATGAAAAAAAGGACAGTCAATTGTAAGATTTCTTAAGAAAAATATTAATGCACCTTGTATTTGTGATTCAAATATTATGTTAAGTGGTGCTCAAGAAAGAGACCAGATATATTTTATGACACACCAACTTATTGTGTAATTTTATAAGGTATAAAACATAAGAGAAATAATCTAGAAATTTCACTTGAAGAAAGACTTGCATTATTACTTGAAGTAGTCCATGGTGAAATATAAAAGGAATATTATCAATTCCAAGTAAAAATTTATCAACTTTTTTATGACGATGTTTATGATCAATATTATAGAGTTAAAGAAGAAGATATTACAAGCATTGTGTATTTTTAAAAAAAAATACTCAATTAGTATAAAAAAAATTATTAATTGTAAAAAAATAATTATATTACTCTTATTACGAGCAACCTCCAATCTCAAGGGGTCTTCTATTAACATCGGGTTCAATTGTGGTCTGATTCCA
>Ga0172362_10002436_pt1 | contig 16162 bp, 12 predicted proteins | sample LakKivs1_kivu2a2_FD_114534 | JGI IMG/M metagenome (GOLD analysis project Ga0172362, IMG submission 114534) | Sediment microbial communities from Lake Kivu, Rwanda - Sediment s1_kivu2a2 | ecosystem: Environmental > Aquatic > Freshwater > Lake > Sediment | place: Rwanda: Western Province, Lake...
CCACCTCTACTCGCTCGCGAAGAACCACCGCGTGCGCATCAAGGTCCCGCTCGAGGAGAGCGACCCGAAGCTGCCCAGCGTCGTCGCGCTGTGGCCGAGCGCGGACTGGCTCGAGCGCGAGACGTACGACATGTACGGCGTGCGCTTCGAGGGGCACCCGAACCTGAAGCGCATCTACCTCTACGAGCAGTTCGAGGGGCACCCGCTGCGCAAGGACTACCCGAAGGAGAAGCGCCAGCCGCTGATCGGTCCGGGCGCGGTGCACAGGATCCCCGAGAACGACGACCTGAGCATCTGAGGTCCGAGGAAGCGATGGCCGACGAGCAGAAGAACGGCGCTCTCGACGAGCCCGACGAGATCGATCTCCACCACGAGACCATGGAGCTCAAGGTGGGACCGTCCCACCCGGCGACGCACGGCACCGTGCGCATCCAGCTCAAGCTCGACGGCGAGCGCATCGTCTGGTCCGAGGTCGAGGTCGGCTACCTGCACCGCGGCTTCGAGAAGGAGTGCGAGAGCGGCCTGTACTACCAGGCGTTCCCGTACACCGACCGCCTGAACTACGTCTCGCCCATGATCAACAACGTGGGCTACGCGCTGGCGGTCGAGAAGCTCCTCGGTGTGGAGGTCCCGCCGCGCTGCCAGTACCTGCGCACCATCGCGAGCGAAGTGTCGCGCATGTCCGACCACTTCACCTGCCTCGGCGCGTGCGCGCTCGAGCTCGGGGCCTTCACGGCGTTCCTCTACGGGGTGGAAGCGCGCGAGCTGGTGTGGGACATCCACGACGAGATGTGCGGCGCGCGCGTCACGTGCAACTACGTGCGCATCGGGGGCATCTCGGCGGACGTCGGGCCCGAGTTCAGGGCGTTCGTCCACGAGAAGCTGGCGCAGATCGCGAAGCTCAAGAAGGACTTCGAGGATCTCCTGCTGTCGAACCCGATCTTCATCGAGCGCATGGAGAACACCGGCCTGCTCGCGAAGGAGAAGCTGATCGCGCTCGGCGTGACCGGCCCGCTGCTGCGCGCCGCCGGCGTGCCCTACGACGTGCGTCGCGCGCAGCCGTACCTCGTGTACGACAAGCTCGACTGGGACGTGCCGATCGGCGAGCGCGGCGACAACATGGATCGCTTCCTGATCCGCATCAACGAGCTGAACCAGAGCACGCGGATCATCGAGCAGTGCGTCGACCAGCTCCCCGACGGGCCGGTGGACATCAACGACCCGCACGTCCGCCTCGCGGGCAAGGGTCGCGTCTACAACAAGATGGAAGAGCTCATCGCGCAGTTCAAGCTCGTGACCGAAGGGCCGAAGCCGCCCGTGGGCGAGGTCTATCAGGCGGTCGAGGGTGGCAACGGCGAGCTCGGCTTCTACGTCGTGAGCGACGGCAGCGGCAGCCCGTACAAGCTGCGCGCGCGCTCGCCCAGCTTCTCCAACACGGCGGCCCTCACGCCCATGATCCAGGGGCAGATGCTGGCCGACGTGATCCCGACCTTCGACATGATCAACATGATCGGCGGCGAGTGCGATCGGTGACGTGATGGGTGTTCTTTCCGAGGAGCTGAAGCAGCGGATCGCCGGCGAGTTTCCGAAGTATCCGGAGAAGCGTGCGGTGCTCCTGACCGCGCTGCACTTCATCCAGGCCGAGCACGAGGGCTGGATTCCGCCGGGCGCGTCGAAAGAGGTCGCCGAGCTGCTGGAGATCCACCAGATCGACGTGGAGGAGGTGATCTCTTTCTACTCGCTCTTCCACGCGGAGCCGGTCGGCAAGTTCCACATCCAGGTGTGCGCGAACCTGTCGTGCTGCCTCGCGGGTGCGCGTCCGCTGATCCGCACCTTCGAGGAGAAGCTCGACATCCGCTCCGGCGAGGTCACCGACGACGGCGTGTTCTCGATCGCCGAGGTCGAGTGCCTCGGCTCGTGCGGCACGGCACCCATGCTGCAGGTGAACAACGAGCCGTTCCTCGAGAACCTGAAGCCGGACGACGTGCCCGGCATCCTCGACAAGCTCAGAAGTCGCCTCGCGGAGGGGAAGCGCTGATGGCCGCCGTCGTTCGTTACCTGCTGCCGCCCGACGGTCAGAACTGGTCGAAGCTCTCGGACTACAAGAAGAACGGCGGCTACGCCGCGGCCGAGAACGCCCTCAAGGAGATGAAGCCCGAGGACATCGGCACCGCAGTCAAAGCCTCCGGTCTCCGCGGGCGCGGCGGCGCAGGCTTCGCGGCCGGCATCAAGTGGTCGTTCCTGCCGAACGACGGCCGGCGTCCGCGCTACATCGCCTGCAACGGCGACGAGTCCGAGCCCGGCACGTACAAGGACCGCCAGATCATCGAGCGCAACCCGCACCAGCTGATCGAAGGTCTGCTGATCGCGGCGCGCGCCAACACGATCGACGCGGCGTACGTGTACCTGCGCGGCGAGTACCGCACCGGCTTCGACAACCTGCGCGCCGCGATCGTGGAGGCGAAGGAAGCCGGCTACCTCGGCAAGAACATCCTCGGATCCGGCCTCGACTTCGAGATCCACGTGCACCGTGGCGCGGGCGCGTACATCTGCGGCGAGGAGACCGGCCTGATGGAGTCGCTCGAGGGCCGGAAGGGACAGCCGCGCAAGCGTCCGCCGTTCCCCGCCGTCGCCGGTCTCTGGAAGCAGCCGACGATCATCAACAACATCGAGACCATGACGCAGGTGCCGTACGTGCTCCGCGCCGGCGTCGACGGCTACAAGTCGATCGGCACCGAGAAGAGCACCGGCAACACGATCTTCGGCGTCAGCGGCTGCGTGATGAAGCCGGGTGCGTACGAGCTGCCGCTCGGCACGCCGCTCAAGGAGATCATCTTCGAGCACGCGGGCGGACTTCGCCCCGGGCGCACGCTGAAGGCCGTCATCCCCGGCGGCGTGTCGATGCCCGTCCTCACCGCCGAGACCGCGATGCAGGTGACGATGGACCACGACACCCTGCAGAAGAACGGCACGCTGCTCGGTACCGGGGCGGTGATCGTCATGGACGACACGGTCTGCCTGGTGCGCGCGGCGCTGGTGATCGCGCGCTTCTTCCGCCACGAGTCGTGCGGCCAGTGCACGCAGTGTCGTGAGGGCACCGGCTGGCTGCACAAGCTCCTGCAGGGCATCGAGCGCGGTACGGGGACGCTGCGCGACCTCGACGTGATCGAGGACGTGACGAAGTACATGGAGGCGCACACCATCTGCGCGCTGTCGGACGCCGCCGCGTGGGGTACGGGCTACTTCGTGCGCCGCTTCCGGCCCGAGTTCGAGGCGCACATCGAGCAAAAGGGCTGCCCGTTCGCCGGGACGTCCTTCGAGGTCTGATCCGCCATGTCCGTCGCGACCGCCAGCACCGCCACGCCCGAGCACCGGGTCACCCGCAACGACATCGTGCGTCTCTTCGGGACGCCGAGCGAAACCGTCGGCAGCGTCAACGAGCCCCGGCAGCAGCACACGGAAGGGTTCCAGTACAACGAGCGCTGGATCTACGACCGGCCGAAGAACGAGCCGTCGCGGCCGAAGGCGCGCGTGATCTACTGGCAGCGTTACGATTTCGTCGCCTCGGAGCGGATCGAGCGCGACGGGCACCGCGTGCCCGAGGCGTCGGCCGAGCTGCTCGCGCGGCTCGGCTGAGGCGCGCCGGGGCGCCTCAGCCGCGGGTCGGGCAGGGCCGCCGACCGAGCTGGTCGCCGTTCGCGGCCGGGCTCGGGGTCAGCTTCCGGACCGGTTTTCGGACTTGCTCCGGCCGGCCGCCGGTTCGTATGATAGGCTCTTCCCGACATCCCGAACCGGCGCCCTGCCGGTCGGGGAGCCCGATCCGACTCCGGTGACCCTCCTCACTTCGCGGGCTTCAGGCGGGGCGCAGCCGCGTCCCGGTGACCACACCTCTCGGAGCGAGACCCCCATGCTGAACGGTTCCTTCCTTCGTACGACGCTCGGTCGCGGCAGCGTGATCGCGTGTGCGGTCCTCTCTTTCTCCGCCTGCGGCGGCGGCGGCGACGATGCGCCGAAGACACCCGAGACCCTCCAGCTCCTCCTGCGCCGCGGGGACACGATGCCGGGCGGCCTGGTGGTGAACTCGGTCGAGAGCGCGCGCATGTCGAACGACCGCACGGTGGTGGTGATCGCCTCGCAGTCCGGTACGCCGGCGATCAACGGCGTCTACCGCAGGGACCCGGGCGGCAGGTTCGATCTGGTGCTCGACGAGAGCTCGGCGCTCGCGTCGGGCCTCGCGATGACCGACGTCGCACAGCTGCTCGTCTCGCCGACCGGCGAGGCCGTCTTCAAGGAGGGCGGCAACCGCATCGACCGCGAGACGGTGTTCTCGTTTGCGAACGGCCGGACCACGCGCCTCGCCGGCGGGCCCGACCCGCAGCAGCCCGCGGGCTTCCGGAAGCTTGGCGAGCTCCGCCTTGGACCGAACAACCTGCTCGCGTTCACCTACGGCGTGAACGGCGAGCAGCCGTGCGCGGTGGACTCGTCGAGCGGCACCGACCGGATCACCTGCAAGCTGCGCCTCGTGGTCGGGACCCCCGGCAACCTGCAGGAGGTGGCGCTGCCCAACGACCTCGAGGGACAGCGTCCGACCTCGGTCGGCCTCGAGTTCAGCATCGCCGGCGAGCTGCTGGTCGGCCTCCCCGCGAGCGGCCGCAACCCGCTGCTCGGCATCGTGAGGAACGGCGCGTTCAACAGCATCGTCGAGCGCCAGGCCGAGTTCCCCGGGTTCGGCGTGCTCCTGTCGGCCACCCCGCGCTCGATTGCGACCAACGGTGATGTGATCTTCGACGCCGCCTTCGATACGGACGACGACCGCGAGCGCGACGAGGAGCGCCTGCTGCTGTACTCGAACGGCGCCTTCCAGAGCATCGCCCAGCTCGGCGAGCCCGCGGGCACCAAGTTCGTGGTCGACCTGCGCGGCATCGCCGTCGACGACCTGGGCCAGGTGACCTTCCAGATCCTCTTCAACGACCGCGACCAGTCCACCGGCCAGATCAGCCTGCGACAGTGGTCGAACGGCGCCGTGCGCGAGATCGCCTTCGAGGGTCAGGGCACGTTCGGCGACGACGGCATGGGCAACGACTACAAGATCCTCAAGATCGAGTCGATCCGCGCGAATCACGTCGGCGACGTCGCGTTCACCGCACGCGTCGGCTTCATCGAGGACGGCACCGAGAACACCGAGGAGACGCGCCTCCTGATCGACCGCGGCGCGGGCCTCGAGACGGTGCTGCGTACCGGCGCCCAGTTCAGCGGCGGCACGATCACCGGCATCGAGACGCTGTCGGACATCAACGACAACGGCGACCTGCTGGTGATCGTCGAGCTGCGCGGGCAGGGGCGCGCGCTGGTGATGATTCCGCGGGTGTGAGGCCTCGCGGCGGGTGCTTGCCGGTCTCGCCGCGAACCTTGGAACGCCCGCGCTCCGTTTCCCGTCACGCCTTCCGCGTGACGGGTCATGTACGACGACGATCACTGTAGCGATGGGGCAGTCGCCCGGTTGCGCCGGGTTCAGGCCGCGACCGGAATGGCGTTCCTCGGCCTCCTTGCCTGCGCGTGGCGTGGCACCCATGCCCTACCGCTCTTACTCCTCGTTGCGACGAGCGCGGGCGCATCGTCCGGCTCACTCCTGGAGACACGCATCGCGCTGCCAGTCGTGCCGCCGCCGAACGTGCGCCAGCCTGGCGCTTTCGACGAGAGCGGCTGCGCGCTGATCTCCAGGCTGGGCGCGGCAACCCGGCGGATCTGTCCTGCGCGTGCCGTGGTCCCGACGACGCCCGGGTGGTCGCGCCACCTTGGGTATGCGGGACCGCGTGTTGCGTCGCGTGTCGGCGGCACTGGCGTCGTCCTCCTGACGGACACCCTGGACGTTGCCGCGCTCGGCTGGTGGCGTGCGACGGGCCTCGTGCGTAACGACACCGCCGAGCACGCTCGAGACGTGATGGCGACCGTGACTCTTGCGACCGCCAACGACTGGATTCTCGGTACGGCGACCGCCGTCGTCCCTGTCCGCGACGTCCGTCCGGGCGAGCCAGCGCCCTTCGATCTGCGAACGCTGGTCCGGGCCGAAGCGGTCCGGAGGATCGAGTGGCGGGTGACCGCGACCAACGGCCCGGGGCCCGCGCCGACCCGGGATGCGGAGATCGAGATCGGCAGAATCAGTCCGGCCCTGGCGGGCCGGATCACCTTGCCCGGGCGTCTTCTCGCCTCTGAAGCGAGCGCAGGAGGCTTGGAGGGCAGCTGGATCGGTTGGGGCGTGCTGCGGAACTGGAGCGCGGATCCCCTCGAACGCCCCGGTGTCGTCGGCATGTGGATCGACGAGCGTGGGCGAGCCGTACGCATGGTCCACGGCCGCGTGCGGCGCGACGGCGGCGGTCAGATCGCGGTGCCGCCGCGGGGGACGCGAACCTTCGACCTGTTCGAACGTGAGCCGGCTGCCCGGCGCGGTTCTGGGTGGCGGCTTGCGCTCTGGCAGACGTGAGCGGCGGATTCACTCTTGCCAAGTGTTGCCGGGTCCCTGAGCATCCGCACCTGCATCTGGCGCGTAGCAGCACCAAGTGCCGGTCCGGATGAACTGGGCTAGCGTCGCGCCCGCTTCTGGCGCAACTTCGACGATCCGTCCTAGCGCGAGGTGAATGGCTCGAGTGACGCTGATGCGGGCGCGCTCGGTATCCGAGCTCTGACGAGCGCGCCCACCGAGTCCGATGACTCGCGAAAGCTCTCGCTCCAACTGATTGATCTCGTCGCGAAGCTCGAGTACCCGCTCCGGATCACCCTGGGTTTCCGCCGTCGAGAGCTCACGCTCGAGGGTGGCAAGCCGCCGCTTGTACTCTCGTCTCGCCTTCGCGTCGACCACATCTTCCGTGAAGCCGCGCCGTCGTCGGACGGCGCCTCGCACGTGTTCCGTGCGCGCTGGTGAGAGATCTGTCGAGTCCGCACTGAGTGCGTGAATCAAGTCAATCGCCAGGATCTCCCGGTCGGGGTGGCGTAGCAACTCGGCAATGTAGGCCATCCCTCGCATGTTTCGGAGAGGCGTTTGCGTGTCGCGGTAGCGGATAACCCAGGTAGCCCCCACCTGATCCATGCTGTGGAGCGATAGAGAAGACGCGTTCTCGTGTGGACGGTGCACGGTTGCCATGATCGCTTCGCAGTCACGAAGTAGCCCCGGCATGCTGAGACGCGTAGCCAATGCATGCGCCTGTCGAAGCAAGGAGAGCCCGCGCTTGAGCGCCGCGACCTGTGGTCGTTCGATCAGCATGCGGCCGTGATCGAAAAGCGTCTTCGCGAGAAACGGTTGTGCGCCCATGGCGCGGTTCATTGTCGCTGCGTCTGTAAAGTGACGGTCTGCTTCCGTCCATTGTTCCAAGGTTCCCGCGAGAAGTCCGAGATATCGTGCGACCGAGCCCCACGATGCAACAAGGCTGGGAGTCGCGTGCAATCCGCTGAACGGGAGCAGCATGGGGTACACTAGAGCGGCTCGCTCCCGATCACGAACGAAGGCGATAGCCTCGCTGATGATGGACATCGTAAAGAGCCACACACCATTCCGAGGAAAATCCCTGAACCCGTGCGCTGCGAGACGATCGAGTTCAAGTGCGACAGAGTCGCGGTCATTCGCCCTCATGTGCAGGAGGATGTCGGCAGCCTGCCAGGCAGAGACCTCTGGAAAACGAGATCTGTAGCTCGCAGCGACCAGCGCGCGAGGAAGGTCTCGCGTAGCCGTGTCGGCAATGAGAAGCACCTGCGCTTGGTAGGCTGCGGGCCCGTTCACCTCGAGAGAATGGGGTCCTGGCACGTTTCGCGCGAGTTCGATCGCGCGTTCAGCGCTTTCTTGCGCTTGGTCGTACTCGCCCGCGAGAAGGAATCGGGTAGCCCGCCACACCAAGTTGGCCCAGCGATCAAAGGGGTCGGACAGCCGTTCGGCGAGGTGCCGGTGCTGCTCGAGATCGTGGTCCGCTCCGTGGACTTCACCGCACTCGAAGCGAATTGTGAATCGCAGCGCGTACCCTCGCATGACGAGGTCAGTGCGGAGCAGCTTGGTCCCGATCTCGAGCACTTCGTCCGCCAACTGCCTACGTGCTTCCATGGCGTCGGGGCCAAATAGAATCGAGTGTCGCGCAACGAGGGTCTCGGCAAGCACTTCCTTGTCACCGGAATGGCGCGCGAGGCCGATCGCCTCTGTGCTGAGGGAGTTGGCCTCGTCGCGCGATCCGGCAGTGAGATGGTCAAGGGCCAAGCGGCTTAGGAGGAGTGCCTTCTTTGCTGAATCCGCCTCATCGATCCTCTGCAGGGCTTCGCGGATCAGCAGCGGCGCCGACTCGTATCGTGAGGTTGCTGTGAACTTCCGTGCGGCGACGGCCCCTACGCCGAGTGCCGCGCGAACGAACAGGTCCGTTGCATCGAGAACGCGCGCGATGGCAGCAGCATCTTCGAAGCATCTCCGCGAGCCGACGACGTCATTGGCCCACTCCTTCGCGGCAGCCAAGCCTAGCAGTAGCTCGCATCGAAGTCGTTCGTCTGCCTGGGCAAAGTCGAAGGCGTCGAGGGCGCGCTCGCACAGTCTGACCGCCTCCTCGAAGGCCATCATCGCAAGGGCGCGACGAGCCGCCGAGATGGCATACTTGATGAATCGGCTATCTGAGACCGGCGCGGCGAGGAGAAAATGGTGCGCCAACTCGCCCACATGTCGGTCGGGGGATCGATCCGCAAGTCTCTCGAGCGCCTCACCCACGCGGTGGTGGAGTGAGGCGCGGCGAACCGGGAGCAGCGAGTCGTAAATGGTGTCTCTGATCAGCGCGTGCCGGAACTGGAGTCGTCCTGGTCGAATCTCGGCGATGGTCCCAACCGCGATGGGGCGCTCAAGATGTGCGAGAACCTCGGCCGCGGTCTGGTCCAGCGCACGGGCGACGATCGTGACGTCGAACTCACGTCCGACCACCGCGGCGACTTCGAGGGTGTCAGCCGACGCGCGTGACATCTTCGCGAGGCTCCGGCGCACGGCGTCGCGAGCACCGGATGGGACGGGGAGATCGAGGGTGGCACTGACGTCACCCGGAACCCAATCGGCAGCCAGGCAGCGTAGCGCTTCGTCGACAAACAGCGCGTTGCCCGCCGTCGCGTCGTGGATCCGTTCCACGAGAGTACGGCTCGCTTCCGTTCCCGACTCCGACTGGAGCAGACTCGCGATGTCGCTCGTGGTGAGGCCCTTGAGCTCGATCCGCCGTGTGTGACGCTCGACGTCGGCCAGCGTCTCGAACAGGTCGTTCGAGACGTTCGCGTCGCCGTCGCGCATCGTTCCGAGGAAGAGCAGCGGCAGGCCTGTCGACCGCCGTGCGAGGAACGTCAGCAGCAGGAGCGACGCGCGGTCCGCGACATGGAGGTCGTCGATCACTACGACCAGCGGGCCGCGCTCGGCGCTTCGGCGCAGCAGCGCGTGAACGGCGTCAAACATCAGGAAGCGCGCGCTGTCGGGGTCGGATGGGGATGGCGCGGTCAGGCCGTCCGCTCCGAACCGGTCGGCAAGGTCCGGAACGAGTTGCGCCAGGAAGCGCCCCTGCGAGCCAAGATCGACTGGCTCGCCCGGGCCTAGGATCTCGTGGATGACCTCGACCCACGGCCAGTAGGACGCCGCACCACCTGCCTCCCAGCAGCGGCCCCACACGACGCTGATGCCGGCTGCCGTCGCCTCCTTGGAGAACTGCGCTGCGAGGCGTGTCTTTCCGATGCCGGCCTCGCCGCAGACGAGGAACGCCGTCCCCTCGCCGCGACGCAGCACGTCGAGCCCGCTGCGGAGCTGCGCGAGCTCGGCCTGTCGGCCGACGAACGTGCGCTCGGTCCGAGGGCCGGCAGACGAGGGCGCCGCAGCCATCGGTGGTTGCGGATCAACCTGGTTGCTCCGGATTCGGTCCATCATGCGTCGGGCCCTCGAAAGAAGAGCGCGAGAGCCAGGCCCCCGTCAAGGCAAATAGTGCGACAGGCGAGCGCCGCTCCACGTCGTGCGAGCGTCGCGAGATGCAGCGGCCGCCGGCCTCCGCGACGTCCGGCCCGCCCATCAGCTCAGGACGCCGTCCGCCCGCAGCGTCGCGATCGCGCGCTCCGACAACCGGAGGATCTCGGAATACACGTACGCCGAGTGCTCCCCCAGCAGCGGCCCCTGCCGCTCGATCGCGCCCGGCGTCGCGGACAGCGCGTAGCCCAGCCTCTCGCACGTGTGCGGCCCGAGCACCTCGTGCTGCACCGGCACGAAGTGCCCGCGCGCCGCGAGCTGCGGATCCGCGTTCAGGTCGCGCGACGTCTCGACCACGCCCGCCTCGACACCGGCCGACTGCACGGCTGACAGGATCTCCTCCGCGGACTTCTCTCGAGTCCAGGAAGAGATCAGCGACTCCAGCTCGTGCTCGCACCGCTTCCGCCCCGCGAGGGTCGCGAAGCGCGGATCGCGAGCCCACGCCGGCGACCCCATCGCTCGCGTCAACCGCCGCCAGTCCTCGTCGTCGTGGCACGCGATCGTGCACCAGCGGTCCTCGCCGCGACACGGGAACGCCCCGTGCGGCGCCGCGGCGCGCGAGCGGTTGCCATCGCGCTGCACGACCTCGTCGTTCGCGAAGTGCTCGAGCATCCAGCCGGACAGCGAGTACGCGGCGGTCTCGACCTGCGCCACGTCGATGTACGTGCCCTCACCCGTCTTCTGCTTGCGCAGGAGTGCTGCGAGCACGGCCGCCGCGACGAAGCGCGGTGCCAGCGAGTCGGTGATCGTGCCGTGCTGGCCGGTCGCCTCGCGGTCGGGCCAGCCCGTCAAGCAGTTGAATCCGGAGATCGCGGAGCCCTGGCCGCCGAAGCCGGGGTAGTCCTTGTTGGGTCCGGTCTGGCCCATGAGGCAGGTGCTCACCATGATCAGATCCGGCTTGATCTTGACCAGGCTCTCGTAGTCGAGCCCCCACTTCTTCATCGCCTTTGGCGCGTAGTTCTCGGCCAGCACGTCGGCCCACTCGACGATCAGCCGCCGAGCGAGGTCGACGCCACGCGGATCACTCAGATTGAGCGCGACCGACATCTTGTTGCAGTTGAGCATCATGAACATCGGCGCTCGGTCGAGGCTCTTGTTCGTCTTCGACAGCCCCAGCACGCGCAGGAAGTCGGGCCGCGACGCCGACTCGATGCGGATCACCGTCGCACCGTGATCGGCGAGGTGGCGGATCGCGATCGGCCCCGCCGCACCGCCGCCGAGCTCGACGACCTTGAGCCCGGCGAGCGCCCGCGGCTTCCCCTGCTCGTGCCCCATCGGTGTCACCTCCGTCGCCCGTCGCCCCGGTTCGGAGCCGGGCCCCGGGGCGGAGCCGGGCCCTCGTCCGGAGTCGGGCTCGGGTGCGGAGCCGGGCCCCCGTCCTGAGCCGGGCCCCCGTTTACACGGCTCGGCCGCGGGCCTAGCGTGACCGCGCAGCTGAACAGGAGGTGCCGTACCATGGCCGCTCCGTCCATGGCTCCGGTCTCGCAGGAACGACGCGATCTCGATCCCGCCATGTTCCGCATGCACGGCTCGGTCGCCGGGCTGCTCGGCGCCGCGGTGCTCGCGATCCGGTTCTTCGCCCTCGACCTCTGGCGCGGGACCCCGCTCGCGACTCCGACTTTCCTCGCGCAGGCGCTGCTCTCGGGCGGCGCCGCCGGCGAGACCGCGCAGTCGGTGATCCCGTCGCTCGGGCAGACGTTCGTCTTCACCGTCGTGCACGGCATCGTCTTCGTGACGATCGGCGTGACGGTGGCGGAGTTTCTGCGCGTGTTCGATCTGGTGCACAGCAAGGCGTTCGCGATCGTGCTCCTGTTCGGGGCGCTCTGCCTCGCGTTCCTCGTGTTCGGCGCGATGTTCGCGGCGCTGGGGCCCGACCGCATCGCGATCCGGGACGCGTTCATCGGCAACCTTCTCGCCGCGTTCGCGATGGCCGGGTACCTGGCGGGCACGCTCGGCGCGTCCGAACGTGCTTGACGGTACCTCGCGCTCACACGACCCCCGCACGCCGTAGTGCCTCGAGCTCCGCCGCCGACACGCCGATCGACCCGTAGACCTCCGCGTCGTGCTCGCCGAGGAGCGGCGCCGGTCCGCGGACGTCGGTCCCGTAGCGGCTCATCCGCGCGAAGCGCGCCGGCAGCTCGTAGCGCAGCCCGCGCTTCGTGTCGTCGACCTCGACGAAGAACTCGCGCGCCCGCAGCTGCGCGCTGTTCGCGATCTCGCGCGAGTCGTTGACCGGAGCGAGCATCACGCCGCGCCGCACCGACTCGTCGAACAGCTCGCGCATGGGCTTGCGCAGAAAAAGCTCCTGCAGCGGCGCGGACAGCGCGTCGACCTGCTCCTGCGTCAGGTCGTTGTGGTTGTAGGACTTCCAGTCGCGGCCTTCCCATGCGGGGGCGGGGATCTTCTCCTCCGCGAGCCAGCGCTCGGTCGCCTGCAGGCCCGGGCTGCGCGCCGGGCCGCCGCGCAGCGCGTAGGACACGAAGCCATCCTTGCACCGCCACACCTCGCGCTGCAGCGTCCTGCCGACGGGATACGAGGCGCCCGTGCGGTTGCGGTCGCGCCGGTCCATGGCCCACTGCGAGGCGCCGGTCATGATCGTCGACACCATCGCCGCCTGCAGCGAGACGTCCACGTGCTGCCCCTCGCCGATCACGCCGCGCGCGAGCAGGGCGACGAGCAGCCCCGACGCCGCCTCCGCCCCGCCGTGGTAGTACGAGCTCGGCATCGTGCAGCGGAGCGGCGCGCGGTCCGGATCGCCGGTGAGCGCCATGTTGCCGCCCATCGCGGTCACGGTGATGTCGCTGCCGCGGTTCGCCGCGTAGGGTCCGGTGCGTCCGAACGGCGTGATCGAGCACACGACGAGCCGGGGGTGGGCTGCGTGCAGCGTGTCCCAGTCGAGCTTCAGCGCCGCGAGCGTCGCGGGATCGTACGTCTCGACCAGAGCGTCGGCCGTCGCGCACAGGCGGTCGAGCAGCGCACGGCCTTCGACGCGCGAGAGATCCAGCGTCACGCCCCGCTTGCTCGCGTTGTACGCGAGCCAGGCGATCGCGCGCTCGGGATCGGCGACGCCGCCGACGTACGGCGGGCGGAAGCGCGCCGGGTCACCCGACGGCGGCTCGATCTTGATGACGTCCGCACCGAGCTCGGCGAGCATGCGCCCGCAAAGGAAGCCGCTCTCGGCGCTCAGGTCGAGGACGCGGAAGCCGTCGAGCGGGCGCTGCATCGCGCCCTCCTATCAGAGCCCCGCGCCGGGATGCGACCGTCGCGATCCCCGCGGTCAGATGAAACGCCCTGCCGGTTCCATCCTTCGTGGCCGGCGAAGCCGGTGAGGACGTCAGATGAAGACGCCCGGCGCGTCTTCATCCCCTCGTGGCCGGCGAAGCCGGTGAGGACGTCACCCCGCGACGCGCGGACCGATCGCCAGCAGCCGCGGATCGAGCGGCGCCATGAGCCGCGCGATCGCCGTACGTACGTCGACGCGAACGTCCACGTCCGGCCAGCGCCCGGCGAGCGAGAAGGGCACCTCGAGCCGGCCGCCCGTGCCGAACATGCGCTGCGACTCCGGGACCAGCGCCGCGATCGCCGCCGTCGCGGCCGGCGTGAGCGCCACCGTACCGTGTGCCTCGAGCGCACCACCCCGCGACACCGACCCGGTCGCGGTGGCTGCGAAGAGCGAGGTCGCAACCTGCAGGCCGGCGAAGCCCACGCTGCCCTCCGCGATGGTCACATCGCCGGAGATGTCGTCGAACGGCGTCGCATCCAGCGAGAGCGCGCTCGCGAGCGCCGGCGACTGCTTCGCGCGCGCCAGCACGTCCGCCGCGGTGGCCGCGGCGTCGCCGCCGGTGTGGCTCGTGAGCGCCGCGAGGAGGTCCGCCGTGAGGTTCGTCTCGCGCAGCTCGCCGCAGCAGATGCCGAGCGCGCCGTCACCGGACGCGTTCATCACGACGGCCTCGAGGCCCTCGCCGCGGCTCGCGATCGTGCCGTCGAAGCTCAGCGCGCCGGTCAGGCCCGCGGGCGCGCCGGGGATGTCGGCGAGGCGCACCTGCGCGAGCTTCACCTCGTCGAACCTCCAGCGCGGCTCGGTAGCACCCTCGAACGGGCCGATCTCGCCGCGGACCACGACGCGCTGCTCGTCGTTCGTACCGATCCGGCTGGTCATCGACACCCGCGCCGGGGCGCCCGGGTCGCTGCTTGCGTAGGAGAAGTCGAGGTCGTGCAGGGTCACGTCGTGGCCCTGGCCGGTCTCGTCCTCGATCTTGAGAGTGCCGTCGCTGACCGACGCCGACGCGAGCCGCACGCGGCGCTCCTTCGCACCCGAGTCCATCGCTGCCGCGTCCTGCGCTCCGCGCGCGGCCTTGGCGAGCGGGACGCCGCCGCCGACCGCTGCCGCGGCGACGCCCTTGCCCGACAGCGTCTCGACGTTCCACGCGCCGGCCGCGTCACGCAGCAGGTGAACGCTCGGGCCGTCGAGGTGCACATCGCCGCGGACGTTGCCGCGCAGCAGCGCGCCGGGATCGAGGCGCAGCGCCGCGCTGCGGATCGTGGCGAACTCGCCGCCCCCGAAGCGCGGGTCCTCGGCGATCGTCACGTTCGCGAGCGCGATGCCGGGTCCGCCGGCGAGGACGAGCGACGGGTCGCCGCCGCCGACCCTGCGGCCGAGCGTGTCCGAGAGGCCGGCCAGCATCATCGGCTCGAGCTTGCGCAGCACGAAGCCGCTGCCGGCCGCGGCGGCGACGGCGAGTGCGCCGAAGGTGATCGCGAAGCCGGCGGCGATGCGGAACAGCGAGCGTCCGCGCCGCGCCGGAGCGGCCCCGCCGCGCACCGCACGCGCGGCGCGCCCGGCGGGAGCGCCCGTGCTCGCGTGCTCGAGACGCGCCGCAGCCCGCGCGCCCGAGCGGTCCGGCGACGCGGAGCCGGAGCGCGCCGCGATCGCGGCCGTCGCGGCCTCCGCTGCCGCGCGGACCTCCGGCGCGAACGACGCCGCGAGCGCCGCGTCGTCCTCGACCGCCATCGCGACCACCAGCTCGTCGGCGCACCGCGCGCAGCTCGCGAGGTGCTCCTCGACGTGCTCGGTCTCCGCGTCGTCGAGCTCGTGCGCGAGGAAGGCCGCGATGCGGCCCTCGTCCGGGTGCGCGTCGTCGACGTGCGGCCGGTCCAGCGCCGCGCGCAGCGCGAGCGCGAAGGCGTCGTCCTGCGGCATCGGCCTACGCATGCTCACCGGCCTCCGAGCGCATCTGGCCGCGCAGCTTGGCGCGCAGGCGCGACTTCAGCACGTGCGCCGCGTTCTCGGAGACGCCGAGCGCGCGCGCGACGTCGGGAATGTCGAGGCCGTCCACGAAGTGGAGCCGTACCAGAAGCTGCTCGCGAGGCGAGAGCTCCGACACGAGACGCTTCAGCGTCACCAGATCCTCGGCGATCGCGGTCTGCTCCTCGGGGCCGGGGGCGGGATCGGGCGTGCCGATCAGCACGTCGCGGACGTCGTCGCCGCTCTGCTGGTCGGGCGCGATCTGCGGGCGCCGCGAGCGGTAGCGCAGGTGGTCGAGCGTGAGGCGCGTGGCGCAGACACGGACGAAGGTCGCGAACGAGGCCTGGTTGCGGCCCTCGTACATCTTGAGCTTCCGGCAGTCGCGGTCGAAGAGCGACACGATCACGTTGTGCGTCAGGTCGTCGATCTCCTCGCGCAGCAGCGTGATGCCCCGATGCCGCAGCACGGCGGCGATCGCGAAGCGGATGAGCCCGCTGTACTCGACCACGAACTCGTCGCGCGTACCCGGGTCGCCGGCGATGCAGCGCTGGATGAAGTCCTGCCCGCGCTGGTACGCGGCGGTCGGCGCCTTCTCGGCGAGGGGCTCGTCGCCGGTGCCGGACGGGCTCTCCGGACCGTTCGCGGGACCGGAGGTCCGGCTCGAGAACGGGCGCTTCACCACCGCCTCCCGTCGCCGGCGCCCGCCGACGATGGGCACGGGCAGGGCGATGGAGAGCGCGCCTGCGGCCGAGAGCTCATGCCTCATCATCTCCGCGGAATCGACGCCGGATCCTGCCGGTCCTTACACGGCGGGCGCGATGCTGACCTTGATCGACCCGCTGGCCTTGTCGTTGGCGGCCTGGAACCCCTCGTCGATGCGCTCGAGCGGGAAGCGGTGGGTGATCATCTGC
>Ga0172362_10002437_pt1 | contig 16161 bp, 6 predicted proteins | sample LakKivs1_kivu2a2_FD_114534 | JGI IMG/M metagenome (GOLD analysis project Ga0172362, IMG submission 114534) | Sediment microbial communities from Lake Kivu, Rwanda - Sediment s1_kivu2a2 | ecosystem: Environmental > Aquatic > Freshwater > Lake > Sediment | place: Rwanda: Western Province, Lake...
GGTACTCAATATCTCATTGAGTGGGATACAGAGGAAACTGGCTGTAATATATCGTTATATAAAGGTGCTGTATTTATTGAATATATAGAAACCGGTGTTGATGGTACGTCTTACGAATGGACACCCGACGTTGGTCTTACTACCGACACGGACTATAGGATTAAAATTGACGGCGTAACTTCATATTATAGCGGTTATTTTACAATAAGAACCAGCTCAAAGAAGGTATTTAGTGACGGGGTTGGTACGTCTGATAGTTTCGGAAAGGGCGGTGAATATATTAAGGCTGATTCATTTGCCCTTTCCGATGCCTATTTGCGGGAAGCCGGACGCAAGCTGTCTGACCAATTTGGTTTATCCGATGATATTGTCAAGACAATTGTAAATCTATGGCAGGACACAATAACCGCAACTGATGAATTTGTCAAACTTGTTATGAACTATTGTGCCGACAGCATGACTTTGGGCGACAATGCAATCAGTAAAGTATTAACAGATATTAGCGATAATATTGAGTTTGGCGACTTATTTAGGCAGGCAATAGTAAAAGCCTATTCGGATAACTCTAATGTACTTGATAATTATATTAGATTGCTTGCCGACAGGATGTCGGATAGTCTTAATATATCAGACGAAATTTTTGCCAGAAGCGCAAGAACTGTATTTGATACATTTGAGTTTACCGACAAATATAATAGGTTGTTTTTGCGTCCTTTGCCTGAAATGATAAATAGTGATGATAATATAATTAAGAGTATAATGCTCAATATTGCCGATACATTTAATTTCGACGATGAAATTAAAAATTTGGTTGTATCTAAAACATCTGATATGCTTGGTTTCTCCGATGATCGTATATTGCTAATTAGCAAGTTAATAGCAGATGGAGTATGTTCGTCTGACAATAACATTCGTAATATTGCAAAATATGTTACTGATAGTTTTTCGTTTTCTGATAAATTTATTGCGAAAGCTGGCAGAATAATATCTGACAGCATTGAATTTTCTGATATGATTGGGACGATAGCTGAATATCTGAGATTCCATTCCGACGATGTTTTTTCAGAAGATGATATTATTAAACTTGTAAAGAATATAGTAGCAGATTATTTTACTTTAGACGATAATTATAATAGATTTGTCGGTAGATATAAGAGTGATTCAATTTCGTTTTCCGATAGTGTTATTAATTCAATAATCAAAATTATTTCGGAGAGTGTTTCTGCAGACGATACGCTAATAGCCGAAGTAATAAAGGGCGGGCGCTTATTCGATGATCTGTATATTAGTGATATTGCGATTGCCAATATAGTAAAAGTATTATCTGAATCTATATTATCTAATGATGATTACATATTATCAATATTAAAAGGTATTGATGATAATCTTATTCTTGGTGACGATAATATATCTATTGCCAATATTGTAAAATCGGATATTATGTCATTTGCTGATAGCATAACCAGTTCAATTATAAAAATATATTCTGATACCATCCTTTCAGATGACGATTTGATAAGGAAGATAAAATCTATTGCCGAAGATTCATTTTCTTTTAAAGATGCCTTTTTGCGATATTTCGGGCGCGATAAGCAAGACGCTATCGAATTTTCAGATGGTATGGTTCAATTAATTGTAAAAATTATTAAGGATGCAATTACGACGGGCGATGAATATAAACGATTATTGGCAAGAGGATCGTTTGACAACCTTAGTCTTGACGATATACACAAGGCGCAAATATCCAAAATATTCTCTGAAAAAATGGGATTGTCGGATAATTATATATTATTGATTAGTAAACTAATGGCAGACGGTATAATCACAACTGATAGTAACATTCGTAATATTGCCAGGGGATTATCTGATAACCTTAACTTTTCAGATACGGTAATTGGTATATTGGGCAAGTTAGTTGGCGATACGCTTGAATTTGGGGATGTCTTTGATATATTGGTTAAATATTTGAAGTTAGATAATATTACTTCGGCTGATGAGTTGATTAAGCACATTACCAATATGTCAGATGATAGTATGCCGCTCACTGATTCTTACAATAGAGCAATATTGAGATTGGCTGCTGATGATATGCCATTATCAGATGATATTAAAAACCTAATAATTAAGGTTATTGCCGATAGCGTTTCAACTGATGATATACTTGTGGCTATTTATAAAAAAGGTGGCATTTTATTAGATACACTTAATCTTAATGATGCGGTCGTTAATAAAATATTGAAAATATTAGTAGAATCAATATTATCTAATGATGAATATTTGCGCTTAGTATTAAGGAATATCAATGACAGCCTTGCGATGGACGACAATTACATTGCCTTAGCGGGAATATTAAAGACTGATAGCATTACCTTTACCGATAATATTGTAAAAGGTATTATAAATACAATTACGGATTTAGTCAAATCAGATGATTCATATTTAAAAAATATATTAAGGCCAGTCGATGATGGTCTTGGGTTTAGCGATGATTATAAACTTACTGCAAAGATCAATAGCCCGGATACACTTAATCTTAATGATGGGGTTATTTTTGCGCTTATTACCAAAATTATAGATAATATTTTTGCCTCCGATAATATAGATAGATTAATTGGAAGATCAAACTCTGAATTAATGATTATGATTGATGATATAATTACCAATAGCATTAACCGTAAGCCGGAAAATCTATTGCTATCTGATAATATCGTTAAAACATTGATTCAGACTATTAGAGATAATACAAGCATATATGATATATTGGCAAGAATAATTGCAAGAGAAAGTACGGATTCGCTTACAATTAGTGATATTGTAAAAATATATTCCCAGTGTTTACAGTCAGATACGATTACATTTAACGACACAATAAGACAAGATATAGTCAAATCTCTTGGTGATATTGTATCTCTATCCGATATGATGAATAGAATATTACCAAAGAATATTGTATCTGATAATCTTAATGTTGATGATAATATAGATGCAATTATTGGCAGATATAGGTCTGAATTATTAACTATGGCTGATAATATAGATATAAAAGCAAATAAACTATTGAAAGATGGACTAAATGTTAATGATGTGTTGATATGGTGGATAGGCGGGGGTGACAATTCAATATTTTTTAGTCACAATTTTTAGGTGAACTATGAGTAATATAATTGAGATAAAAGAATTTAATGGCCTGTTTACTTATGGCGATCAAGATGATATGCCTAAAGGTTCCTTGCAATCATGCAAAAATGCAATATCAAAATATGGAAAATTAATTAAAACCTATGGATTTTATAATTTTGATACAGAACAACATGCTATTTCTCCTACTTCTGGTTATGTTGTGTACGGTTTCATTTGTCATGTTGATTCTAATTATACTACTCCAAATGGGTATAGATACTATTTAGTTAGAGTAAATACGACCTCTAAATTGTTACAGATTTTCTTCTATAATGATTCTCCCGCAACTGATACTTGGGATTTATTAAGTCTTACTAATACCTATTATCACAAAGCCGCAATATACAATCCAATAGTTGTTTCGTTTGACGCAATCCGATTTCTTCCGGGCAATGTAGGATTAGCCGATGGTACACACGAAAGCAAAGGCTTGTGGTATGGATACATTGACCGTGATTATTTCTGGAATAGCGCAATATTATCACAAGCCGCTTTTTATGAAAGCCTTACCACACCGGAAATTGCAACCACCCTACTTAATGCGACTGCTAAAAATAATGAAGAGGTATATGGAACACTTGCGGCTGATGATTATTACTATAAATTTACTTTGATATTTGACGGTGTGCAGGAAACGTTATTACCGACGGCCTATGTTGCATCTGGGACAACTACGGTAAATCAGGTTTTCAGAATACAATATACTCTACTTGCATCAGCATTAAATAAGCGGGTAACGGGAATAAATATCTATCGGTCTATTACAAGTGCGGTTGCTGGCTATAAACTGATTAAGCGGATCAGCACGCTGGACGCTACTTACGACCCGAATCTGAAATATAATACTGGTTCTAATGTCGGTTATGGATTATATGTACCGGATAAGAATTGGCCTGATTTATCTACTGATTATTATTTATATGTTGTTAGTGCTGGTGGAAATAACCAAATATATGATATTATTGATAATTCAGTAGATATTCTTACATTGCATTATTGTATATTACATCCTGTATCTGTCTGGGCTACTGGTAGTTGGAAAATATACAATGTAAATGATAATATATTTAGCCCGGATTGTGGCAATACATTTCAAGATAATGAGTTAGGTGATTGGACAGAAACATTTACTACATTTGAAGTAGAAGAGTCACTTCCATATTATGGTTCTAATTGCTTAGCATGTGTTACTGATGTCGATACTGGTTATGGTACGGCACAGCATAATACTACTATGACAATTACTCCAAGTACCGATTATTATATGCTTGGAGTATTAAAAAATGTTAATGCAGGTTCTGTAAGGGTTGAATATAGATTAGATGGTGGTGAGTGGACTACTTGTCTTGAAAACACTATCGCCGATGGTAACTGGCATGTATTAAGTAATACTTTTAATTCCGGTTTGGCTACATCCCTTGATATTAGGATATATGTAGGTGGATACGATAGTACTTGTTGGGTTAATATGTTATATGTATGTAGCAGTAATGTCGAATATGATAGTGGTACGGCTACGGGTTATGGTGGTATTGACACTATTATCAATTCCGATTTTGATTTTGACCGTAATGATGAGTTGGTTGGTTATCGCGCTTTAGTTGGCACTAATGCCAATGGCAATAATGATTCAAGCGCACAACGGCGTAGAATTATTCATAATGTTCAAAAAGCAGTGCAGGTAGATACTGATTTTAGTGATAGTTATATTGGCAGTAACCTTAAATCCTATATTTGCGATAATTATTTATGGCAAAAGAACACTGCTTCCGGTTATGTGGATTTATGGTTTTATGACGATGGGTATTTGACCGAAGGTTCTGAACATCCGATTGTAGATGAGGTTTCCATAAAGGTTAATGGCAAATTCGGTAGAATATTAAACAACAGACTTTATCAATATAATGTGGTTCTCGATCCTGGCGGGAAAAACGAATCGCAGATTAATGGATTGACACGTAGTGAATTAAATCAATACGATGTAAATCCTGTTAGTAATTTGGTGGTTTTGCCAGACAGAGAGGGTGGCGAAGGGACTGGCCTTGCTGTATGCTTTGGTGGTTTAATTGCTTTCAAAAAGAGGGCGATTTTCAGATTGATTATGAACGCAGATACCGGTGATGTTGCCGAAATACGTGAATCTAAATATAATGAGGGTAATTTAGCGCCCAACGGTTATGTGGAGGTCGGCGATGAAATTTATTATTGTTCATATAGTTCGATTAATCGTTTAAATCCTAATATTGGGGCTGAAACAGAAGCCACCCCTTTGATTAATGATAGAATTACGGAGCCAATAAAAGATGTCTATATGGCATTAAGCGATAGCGAAAAGGAGCTCATTCAGGCAAATTATGATCAACTCAATAATGAAATCATTTACCGGTTTAAGAATAACTTAATTTACGCATATAGAATTGATACAAATGAATGGCGACAGATTGATTCAAATATAGATGTTGATATTATGGGGATTGACGAAGTTTCAAATATGATGATATTTGATGACACTAATAAGAAAGTATATAAAATTTCGTCTGACCTCACTACTGGTAAAGAATCGGTTGCCTTTAATTTAAAAACTAAAGAATTTTACGTCGGGAACGATGAGAAAAAAGAGGTAGTTAGATATTTTACTATTGTATATAAGTCCGCAGTTGATTTAACTTTAAATATGTATGTTGATAACAATTATAGCAGTGCGGTTTTTACTACTACCATACCAGCAAGCTCGGTAATCACCCAGCTTCGCTTGGCGGTGCGTTATTGGTGTGGACGGTTTGCAATTGAGATATTGGAATCAGCTGGGTCAACTTCCGCCGTCGAAGTAAACAGCATAAAAATTGAAACGGGTTAAATAAGAGGTTTGGACTATGTATGTAAGTGATGCTATTACTCAATTAGGATTGCGCGTTGAAGATGCCGATAAAAAGAAATTTCCCGAAAAATTACGGCGTCAAGTATTGGAATATAGTCAGGTTAAAATCGCCAATATGCTCCACAATGCCTATCTTACCGAACTTGAATGTCTTGAGACAGGTCTTACCGCTTCGGGTAGAATTTATACTATTAAAGATTTGAAATCAAAGGTGTTGCGCGGTGGCGAAGGTATTCTCAAAGTTAAATTGACGGGTGGCAGATATTGTACGCGAATTGCTCTTGATGATTTAAAGAAACTCGAAAATACTTATTTGGCCGGTACTGATGATAACCCGCTTTTTTATGTCTTTCAGGATAAAATCTACATCAAGTGTACGGCAACCAGTCCCGTAATTGATGTCTATTATTTAAGATTACCAAGTCCGCTATACTATCCGTTCACAACAACGGGGACTGGCGAGGAAACTCAGTTTTGGGTTCCATATTTTGTCGAGGCTTATGCGGACGATTATTTTAATGGAAGTTTAGTTTACATATTCTCACCAGACAAATCGGTGATTGGGTATTATGTGGTAACCGACTTTGCAAATGCAGACAATGTTGTTACAATATCCCCGCCAGCACCGGATGATATACAGACGGGACATCATGTTTATTTTCTTAGTCATCCGACGGTTGAGGTAGGGCTTATCGGATTGTCCGATACTGCGTTTGACCTGAATGACAGTCTGGCGGATTTGATTGTTGATTATGCTGAGTCAGAATTGTGGAAGATTACTGCCGATATTGAACGGCGTAATAGCACTATGGATAAAGTAATTACTCAAATCAAGGCATTAAACGATAAATACCGTGAATCTGATGGTATTGGTACCAAACAAAAAGGAGCGCAATAATGGACGCATATAAAATGTTAAATCTTCTTGGATATAGACTTGAAGATAGCGGCTCGAATCTATTTACCGATACTTTTAAGATAAAGGCCATTAATAACGGTGTTATTAAGCTTGTTCAAGCCATTGATAATAAGTATTTGACCGAATTGCAGGTTTTAAAGTCCAGCCTTTCTTTGAGTTTGGGTAGTGCTAACCTTAGTTCGGCTAATCTTGGTTATTTGCCATTGCGTGGCGGTCAAGGTATCTTAAAGGTTTGCGACACAAGTACTGGTAAATATTGTTTGCAAATTGATATGGATGATATTAAGAAAACTGAGAATACCTATCTTGCACCTTCAACTGATAATCCTGTTTTCTATATATTCCAAAACAAGCTATATGTATTACCGACATCTATAACAAGTGTCGATGTTTATTTTTTAAAAATTCCCACCGAAATTATTTTCAAATTCTTGGGGTCTGTAACTAATGACGGAGTAACGCTGACCGCTAATGGACTTTATGGTTTAGTGGAATTAGATGATTATTACAATAATTTCCCGATCTATTCTGTGTATCACAATAAATATTCGATTGTGACGGATTATGTTGGGGCGACAAGGGTATTTACCCTGTCACCAACGCTTGGCACTAATACTTCCGACAAATATTTTTATATGTTTCGTAATGATTTTGATGACCTTATGCCGCAAAGTGGTAAGGGCAGTCTAAATGTAGCACCCGAAATAAATCCCGCTATACACGAAATTGCCGTTTCTTTTGCAGAATCATATTGTTGGGCAATGGACAATAATGTTGGAAGAAGTAAAATAGCATTTGATCAAGCTATGTCAGAGATATTATTGCTTAATTCGCGTTATACAGAGAACACGGGAATCGGTACGGGATTGAGAAAAAGATAAGGAGCTTATATGAGTTTATTGATGGCAAATGCGGCGATACAAGGAATTGGCAGTCTGGCTAATTATTTTATAAAAAGAAATGCCCCGATTACTCCGAAATTTAGTAAATCATCGTATGCCAAGATGCTACAAGAACGCCAAAAAATGGGGATTTATTCACCAACGGCGCAACAGAATATAATTAATCAAATGGGCAGTCGTGAAAGCGCATTGGCGGCAAACACAAAAGCTGATTACATGGGTAGAATGGCAAGCAATAATCTTGGTGGCAGTATAGCCGCACAACGTGGCTTTAATGAAATTGATCGCAATGTTATTGAAGATATTGGCAATGCTCAAAACGAACTAACCACCAAAAACGAACTTTCAAAAATAGACGCGGCCAATCAATACGAACAAATGAACTGGGAAAACAAATTGCAACGCTATCAAGACAGGCTTAGAAACAGAACGGGAAACCTTAGCAATCTTGTTGGTGAATTAACCGGTACGGCGGCAAGCACAATTGGCGATTTAAGTAGTGAAAAATATGAACAAGAATTATTAAATATGCTAAAGAATAAGGCTGGCGTTGAGGACGATACTAATAGCTCAAATAGTGGTGGTGGTATTTTACAGTGGCTTCTGAGGCGGTTGGGGAAATAATTAATGTGTCACAGTGATTTTATCTTAGAATTAAACGGAGGGTCTAATAATGGCTAATACCGAAGCCAATCCAAGATTTAATAAAAGGAAATTGTTAATATTTAAAAAATACGACGAGTACAGAAAGCGCGTCGAGGACATCGAAAGAAGCAAGCGGACAATCGCTCAAAATATCTTCGCACTTGATGATGCAGAGATAAAGACGTATGATGATGCAATAAAATATCTTAAAGACAACACATATAAATCAGCAATTAATGAAGTAGAGGGCAGACTCGCTGGAGATTATCAATTATACAAAAATACGGTAAAACCAACACCAGTAGCAACGGCAACACCAGCGGCAGCGGCAACACCAGTAGCAACGACAAGGCCAACGACAACGACAACGGGAACACCAGTAGCACCGGCAAAATCAGCGGCAGAGGCAACGGCAACGACAGTGGGGGCACCAGTAGCACCGGCTAAAAACGCAAACATTAAAGGATCACCTTCAAATGATGCTATGGGAGAGTATATTAGAATACAGTATATATTGTCTAAATTGCCCGATAAAAAGAGGGCTATATACTCTAATTTGGTTGAAAAATTATATTCTCCACTAATTGAATCTTTTAATAAAGAAAAAACTTTGGGCGATGTATTAGGCAATCAATTACCTGAAGAGTGGAAAACATACTCCGATGTACCATTTAATAAATTTATGGATTTATATCCTAAGCTTAAAGAAAATCAGAATGAACGCAGGACAGTAGGTGATGTATTTGGTGATAAAATCCCAGAGATATTCAAAGATTACCAACCAGATATATTATTTAATGATGCGGTACAAGATATAAAATTGAAAGTCCAGAGAGATGAAAAGATTGATAAAAATAATAAAGATCTGTTTAAATTGGTTTTAGATGCTGTTATTGAACTCAATAAGGGGAGATAGCTATGCCTAATAATGATGCTATTCAATATATTCGTAAAATTGCAGATCAAATAACCGATCCTACATTGAAAAGTATGGCTCAGAATTTAATAGAAAGTGCAGAAAATGCACGTTCTCCAGAAAGTAAACAAAAGGAGCGCAAATTAAAAGAATTGAGGCTGGATAGAATACAATATGGAAAAGACAATGCCAAATTAGATCAATATACAAAAAAATATGAGGAACAAAATAAAATAGGAAGCCAAACATATAAAGATGTTAATGACAACAATGTTTTGACCTATCCTTATGATATAAGAAAGGAGGCATTTAATAATAAGGCCGCTTGGGGTGATTCTGTAAGAATGTGGTATGAGTGGAACAATTTGCGTAAAAATGGCATAAATGTTTCATTGCCCGAATTGCGAGAATATAAAGAAAGCGCAGAATCACCATACAGGAACATTGCCAATGCGTATCATTACTATTCTCAGAAGATGCAAAATTCCGGGTTTTCGCCTAAAACTATTGAGTTGTTTAAGCGAATTGCGTTATCTCAAATGAAAGACGGGAAGCAACCGCGTGAAGCATTTATGATAGCGGCCAAAACAATAAGGACAGTTAGCCCAGAAGTTTCAAATAATAAATAGGGGTATTAAGTTGGACGATAAAATCCTTGCTGAATTAAATGAATTTTATGGCGCGGACAATTTACCGTCTATTGAAGAATTATTCCCCGATAAGCGCATTGATCCAAATGTAGCACTTGGTTCAACTGCCGCATTTAATCAAGAAAAACAGGCGGCAGAGGAATCCCTTAGCGCAAAGTTATTAAACATCCATAATAAAAACATAGACAGCGCGGACGCTGAAACATTATCAGGACAATTGCTTGCCAAATCAGCTCAAGTTGCGAGTATGGCATCAACATACGTTGACCTTAGTGGTAAAGAGCCGAGCGACTTTGACAAACTAATTGAAGAATATCCCCAAGAAGAATCTATCATTAGAACATATCAAAAAGAGGGACGGCCACTTCAAACAGTTAGAAAAGTAATTGATACAAATAGCAGGCAAAAGTTTCTCGCTGAATATAAAAAGTATGCCGGTCAGTATGGTTTAAATCCCAATCCCTATGCACCAGAACATTACTACGATTATTATTCACTTTTTAAAAATGAGGGTGGGATATTCCCAGATGAATCAGGCAACTTGCCCTCTAAATACAAATTGCCAGGACACCCAACGCTAATAGTTAATGGTATTGATACAAGAACAGGTCAACCCGCTACTTTAGAAGGGCTAATCCAGAAAAAAAACAACTTAGAAGAACAGATTAATAAAGCAGAAGAAACAATTGACCAACTAACCAAGATTGAATCTGAAATAAATAAATTTTCTGGTATGATTGCCGATAATAAATTTATTGGCGACAGGCAATCGTTTAATAAATATAATGCTTATATTGAAAATTACAATAATTTATCAAGTGGCACTGAGATTAAAAATTACGTTGATAATTTTAATGAATTAAAAAATGTTGAGAATGAAATTGAGTCAAGGCGGCGTAAGGAGCAGATAGTATCTCCCAAATATCCCGAAACTGATTGGGGGGCATATTCTAAGCTTGGGATGGCTATGCCAATGGGGGGAAAGCCTTCGCTTAAAGCCATAAAAGAATACGATGTTAGAGATAATACTTGGTATAAGATCGGGGATTCTTTCAAAAATAAAAAGACGCTCGAACTTTCTGATGCTTGGAATGAATTAATGGCTAATCCCTATAAATTGTTACCTTATATGGGGGGTGTTAAGGAGGCCGTTGATCTGTTGGGTGTGGCTGAGATTGCTGATAGATATTTTAGTGGTGATAAAATAACAACTGACGAATATAAAACGCTCACAAATTTTGCAGAGTACAGTAAGAAAGAGCCTGGTCTTGGATATTTGATTGGGAATGTATTAAGCGAACAACCTGCATTTTGGGGTGAAATTGCTTCCACTTACGGTTTATTTTCTGGGGGCAAACGTATTGCTATGAAGTCTGGCGTAAAAGCACTCTCTAAACTTATCGGGAAAGAAATGTCAGAGGAGGCTGTTAAAAAGGCTTCCTTGCGAATACCGCTTAAAATTATAGGAACGCTTGTGGGTGGGGCTGTACAAATGCCGATTGGCGGTATCACACGAATTACGGTGGGTACAATCAGAAACACCATGCCGGAAATGCAGGTTGATAATGATGCGGCTGGTGAGATTGTGAATATTATCGAGGGTGGTGATGATATTGGTAAGGCCTTATTAAATTCAATCAAAGACAACTATGTTGAATACACATCAGAACAGACTGGTGGATCATTAATTGAAATTGGTAATATCGCTAAAAAATTATTTAGCGGAAAGAATGGAAATAGGCTGGCGAAACTTGGTTTTTTGCGAGCCTTCTCGAAGTTAAATCCCGGTAAAAATGCGAGCGATATAGCAAAATTTGTTGAAAGAATCGGATGGCATGGGACACTTGGAGAAATTTGGGAAGAAAGAGTTGGAGAATTTGGACGTGCCTTATTAGGTCTCGAAAAATACAAGTTTCCTTCAAAGAAACAAATGCTGGCAGAGCTAATTTCTTTCTCAATTCCGAGTATGACATTTAAAGCACTGGAATATCTGGGTGGGACGGGGAATAAAGAGACAACGCCAAAAAACGAACCCAATGTACCACCAGCAGGAGTACCACCAGCAGGAGTACCACCAGCAGGAGTACCACCAGCAGGAGTACCACCAGCAGAAGCACCAATATATAAATTTGGCGACAAAAACATTACCCGGAAGCAAGCCATTGCTATACTTCAAGGTGCTGAAAACTTGTCTGACATTGATGGTTTAAGCATAGAAAACGACCCTGAGTTAGAGGCGGTAGTCGCAGAAGCATATAATGTTTCGCCGGAGTCTAAAAATATACCACAGAAACCAGTCGAACCGACACCGGTGCCGACTGTTGAGCAAGCCGGAGAGTCTCTTGAGACGCCAAGTGAAGAACCGATGTCTATTTCAGATTTTACCGACAAATATATTGATGAGCATTCTGACGAGGTAAGCAATTTAAGTGAACAAGAATTATCTAATAATATCATTGAGGATTACAATAAGTACCTTGAAGATTTTGAGGCCAGCTCTAAACAATTGGAAAAAGAACCGGCGGCTCCCAAACAACCGGTAGAGGGACAGGTAAGTAGTGAAGAAAGAAGGGGGAAGGAATTAGATAGATTCCCTGCGACATTTGTTCCTATAAGAAGAAATAATCCTGAAGGGGTCAATGAAGTATTAATGGGTGGCGATGCGGAACTTGCAGAGGGGAGAATTGAACGCAAAATAGAAAATGGAATTAAAGAAGGAAAAAGTGTAGAAGAGATTCTTAGTTCTTTTGTTAATGTCAAATATGCTTTCCTGTCTTCAGAAGTAGAAACTATAAAAAGTTTTATTGAAGATAGAATTGCCGGAAAAACAAATCAAACTTTTGGCGAATTTAGACAAGATACCCATAAAGAAATTAATGCTAAATACGATGCTGAATTGCAGCTAGGTTTAAAAGTTCCCGAAGTCACAACACAACCAGAAGTAAAGGCCTCCATTCCCAAAGAATCTAAGTCGTTGGTAGAAGAAGCCCGTAAGTATAAGAGTGCAGAGGAGTTTGTGAAGGCACAGGGAAAACCACTATTTAGAGCAGAAGATAGTAATTTGGCAACAGACAAACTTTCATTGCAACAAATGATGGACATGAAACCAGAATCTTCATCTGGGGGTGGAATTAGTTTTGCTACTAATAAGGGAAAAGCAATGGAATATGGGAAAGCTGATGAATTTATTTTATCTCCAAACGCCAAAATTGCTACTGGCTATGATTTAATTTCTGATTTGGCTGGTGGAAAAGTTCCTCACGAAACTTGGGAAAAAACATTTAGAGAAAATGGCGCAAGAAGTAAGGAAGCGATTGATTATTTAAAAAGTAAAGGATTTGATGGTTATGAATGGGGAAGTGATGAAATTGTAATGTTTGGAAAAGATAAAATCAAAACCAAATCCCAACTCATCGATATATGGGAGAAAGCACACGAAAAACGTGTCTTAACGCATAAGAAAACTCAAGAGGTACAAAATGCCGAAGGAATTGGAGCGCAAGCTGAGAAGGCAGGCGGAGAAGTTGGCATTACGCCACAAGTTGAGACGCCACCGCAACCAGAGCTTAAAGCAGGCCAAAAACGCCTACATATACGGAACGCTAAGAAAAACAGGGTGGAGGCCGAGCAGATAAGTTTATTAAACCAGCCATTACAGCCACCGGCTAAAAAACTAAACAAGCCAGAGCCACAGAAGTTGCCAGTCGAGAAACAGGAGAAAGTGGTCGCACCTGAAGTTAAGGCCGAGTCTGAGCCGGTGATATTGGATAAAATAAAGAAATTCGGCAAAGTATGGAATGTTGTAAAAATGCCAGACGGCAGTTATCAATTGTGGCATAAGTCTAATACCAAAGGATTGCCAACCGAAAAGATAAATTTTAGTGTTGAAGAATGGGAAAAACATGCAAACAGGTCAAGGGCATCAGCCCAAAGAATGTCCGGTAAGGTTATTATACCACGATCAGCATTAAAGAATATGCCTGCGCTTCAAGTTGTCTTGGGGACTTGTGTTGCACACAAAGAACCTTCTGGTTTGATTGCATCAGATTATGATCAGATTGAGGGTTATTTAGTTGGGTTACAACCTATTTTGAATACTCATTCGTCGCATACAAATTATGATACAAAAATTGCTGAGTTTAATGAATATTCTCCCTATGGACAGGTTAAAGATTTCGATGAATTGTGCGACTTGGCAATACGAGAAATGGAAGCGTATAAAAATGGGCAGAATCTTCTTACGGGTGATCAAATTCGCCCAGAATTTGAAAAACCAGTTGATTTAACAGATATAAATGATTTCGAGGAAGAACTTGAAAATGTTTATAGTATTGCTGAATTTGACGAACTTACGAGGGCGGTTAATGATGCTCACGGTGGAATTGATAAATTAAGGAGTCTGCCTAACTATGGAGAATGGCAGGCATTGTTTAAAAAACGTCTTGGCGAAATAGTTGCCCAAGAACAGGATAAAGAAAAATCGGTTAAACAAGCATTTGAAAGCACAATAGCGAAGATCAATGCGCTCAAAACAGTAGATGAGGCTATGGAATTGAGGGCTAACACATTAGCACCCTATGCCGAAAAATATAAGGATGCTGGCTACAACGAGTCCGGTATTGACGAGCTATTTAATCAAAAAGTTGAACAATTAATGAAGGAAGATTCTAAATATGAAAACATTGCTAAAGAATCAGCTGAATATTCAGAAGAACTCCTCCGAGAAAAGCGAGACATGGAGATTGCAGAAACTTTCGTCGGAGATATTGAATTTGACATTGCGACTATCGAGGCTATTGAACAGCAAGAATCCAAAGGTGAGGGAACGGGCGAAGTTAATCAACCAAAGGTACAAACTGGTGAACCAATAAGTGCCGAAAAGCCGCGTGAAACAAATATACAGGGGAGGGAGTATGACAAAACATTAAATCGTGGTGAGTTAGTATTTGTCAATGCCCACCCAGACAATAAATTATTCAATGATAGAAAAAGCGCACTTATTTGGGGCAAAAAAAACATAAAAGACAAAAAGTACGTTATAACTCCTTTTTCCATTGCACCCGGCCAGACAAAATATATTGTTCAAATAGAAAGTAAAATATCTCCCGAATCACTTATTAGGGGTGATATTATACTTTATAACAGCGATAATGACATTGAAACAATAGATAATGAATATGCTGTTAAAGATGATATATATACAATATTTAAAAGCAGACCCAATGACAGATATTTGAATCTATCTTCAATGAACACAACATTTTATGTTAATATAAAAAATGGCGCCAATAAGGATGAGATTTCTAATGATATTATTGATGTGCGGAAAGAATATGATAAAAAAAATGCGTCCAAAACAGCTAAGAATTTATCGAGTAGCGGTTACTTAGAGACAATGTTTGAAACAGAAAATGAGGGTAAGGAGTTATTAAGTGTATCAGACGTAGAGGGCGAAATAAAAACCCTTGTGAAACAAAAAGATCAATTAAATGCTCAAATAGAAAAATATACAGCAGAAATAAATTCGTTAAGTCAGCGTGGTATGTTCGGAGCCACAAAGGCCGACCAGGCGGAAATGTTTGGCGATAAGCGGCCAGAACTTAAAAAGCGTCAATCTGAATTAATCAAAAGGCGGGAGAAAATAGATAATCGTATAAATGAACTTAAACAAAAATTGGAAAATCTTGTCGAAGTTGAGAAGGGCAAAACAAGCGGTGATATTTTCGAGAAACCTGCTGAAACGGCGCCAGAGGCCGCCCCAGAGCTCAAGCCGGAAGTTGCGCAACCCACTGAAAAACGTACCTTAACGCACAAGAAAACTCAGCCGTTAAAAGAGCCGTGGCAAATGACTAAGGATGAATTTATTGGTATGGCTGAAACCCGTAACGGTGAACCGGTAACACTACAACAGTCCAGTGATTTAGACCTATATAGAACAACAAGAACAAATAAAGAACTGAAAGAAATTGATGAACTAATTAGACAAGAAAATATACCAATGAGTTATAAGGATAATGAATGGAAATTTAATCCTATTTATACACCCAAAAATGAACACAGGGCTTTTATTA
>Ga0172362_10002438_pt1 | contig 16161 bp, 18 predicted proteins | sample LakKivs1_kivu2a2_FD_114534 | JGI IMG/M metagenome (GOLD analysis project Ga0172362, IMG submission 114534) | Sediment microbial communities from Lake Kivu, Rwanda - Sediment s1_kivu2a2 | ecosystem: Environmental > Aquatic > Freshwater > Lake > Sediment | place: Rwanda: Western Province, Lake...
AAGACACATATATTACTTGGATGTAATTGAGATAAATGACAGGAATGTTTTGTTTCGTGTTGGCTGCGAAGCAGGAACATATGTTAGGACGCTTTGCGTTGATATCGGTAAGAAACTTAGTTGCGGCGCACATCTTTCCGAGTTGAGACGTACAAGAGCAGGCGGTTTGTGGGAGAGGGATTCTGTGATTTTACAGGATGTCAAAGATGCTTATGTTTTTTTTAAAGAAGATGGAAACGAAGAAGGTTTACGCTCTTTGGTTTATCCTATGGAGCATCTTTTAGATCATATACCTAAGATTGTTATTCGTGATTCAGCTGTTGATGCGGTTTGCCATGGTGCCAGTCTTGCAGTACCTGGTGTGGTTGAGGTTGATTCTGATATTATGAAAGGCGATGTTGTCGCTGTTTTAACGTTGAAAGGTGAGGGTGTTGCTCTGATGAACTGTCTTATGTCTACTGAGGAGATCATGCAGAAAGATACAGGAGTTTGTGCTAACCCTGAAAGGGTTTTAATGAATAAAGGAACTTACCCACCCATCTGGAAAAAATCTTAATAAACAACTTTGTTTACCATTGATTTGTTTTGCCGAGGTGGCTCAGTCCGGCTACGGCGCGAGTCTGGAAAGCTCGTGGGCTTGCCCTCGGGAGTTCAAATCTCCCCCTCGGCGTAAATTTATTTTGAGGATTTCACTAAGGGGACTTTAAGTTTATTATATATCAACTGGATTCATCAGGGGATATTTATCTTGACCGAAAATTCCTTCGTGATATAGTGGAATAGTTATATCATACGGCGAGTCTCCGATGCCATTGCCATCAGCATCTACTCCATTATAATCATCCCAATAGTTACCTTCTTCGCCATTATCGAAGAAAATTACCGAATAACCATCACTATCGATGTGGTTTTTAAAAGTCCAGTAAGATGAAGTCCCAACATTGTTTATAAAATTATTGTGGTGAATTGAAGTATTCGAAGAACCAGCTATAGAAATCCCTTCGCTATTATTTGAAATTGTAGAATAGGTAACAGTGCTTTCTGGAGAATAATATATCTCTAAGCCTATTTCACTACTATTAGAAATTTTGCAATGAGTTATTATACAATTATCACAGTGCAACTTTAAAGATATTCCATGTTTATTGTTTAAAATTACACAGTTTTCAATAGTGTTATTGGAAGTTTCAGCCTGGCATCGTATTCCATAAAAATTATTGTTTATTATGGTACAATTAGAAATTATGTTTTCTGTGTTATTCGACCAAAAAATATCAATGCCCCCGTAGGAATTATTATGGATTGCACATCTATCAATTGAATTTTTTGAGGAGGGAAAAATTACACTTCCTATCCCAATTCCAAAATAACCAATATACTCCTTCTCAATTCCGCATTGCGAGATATCACAAGATGATATTTTACAATTCATGCAACTCGCAAGGCATATCCCATTGAAATAGCAATCATAAATTTTACAATTTTTAATTTCAACATCTGAAGAATTATTGACCCATATACCACTAGATGTACTTCCCTTAACAGTTAAGTTTTCAATAACTACATTATTTTGATTGTTAATATTAAAAATAGGAGTATTTTCATTACTAGATGTTATAATAACATTATCTTTATTTTCGCCTACCAGAATTATTTGTTTGTTAACAATTAAGTTTTCATGATACATACCATTATACACAAAAATTAAATCACCGTCTGAAGAATTATTAACCGCTTCTTGAATAATTTTATATTCTTTTCCGCCACCGTCATCTACGTAAAGTGTCTTTGATTTGGTTGTTGGATTGTTTTTGATTTCTTCAAAACATCCACTAAAAGCAACAATTAATAGAATAAATATACATAAAGTGGTCAATAACTTCCATTTCATCCTCAATCTCCTCAATTACAAAATAAACTAATTACTTATAAAACTGCCCCCCCCTTCTTTAAAAGATAAAAAAATCCACAAATCAATCGTCAACCGTCAATCATTATCATGCCGGTAAATTGGCGTTCAAATCTCCCCCTCGGCGTAATATTTTAATCTATAACATTTTGTTATGAAAATAACAAAAAATTTGGATTAAGTATAGAAAAATATAAATTGCAATTTAAATTTTAATATTAAAAATAAACTTTAAAGGAATGAAAAATGGAACTCGACGAGAGATATTTTGGAAGCAGAGGAAGACTGAAAGAATATAAATTACTTTTATACTTTGGCTTAGTTCTATTAATAATTGGGGGGTTGCTTTCTTTATTTAAAGAGTTGTGGACAATCATAGGAATCGCATTAATATTCATAGGTTTAATGTGTGCAATTGGTGGTGGATTGGGAACACATGAAGAAAAAAAGAAACAGGGTTTAAAGCGTAAAACAACAATTTTTGGCATTATTGCATTGATTCTTGGAGTATCTGGTGTTTTCCTTTCAAATAGACCATACGTCACTATAATTTTAGGTGTAATTGCCATAATATTTGCAATAAAATCAGTTAAAGAAGGGGACAATGAGTACGGTCTTGCAGGTGGCATATGTGGTTTGATTGGAATTATAGTTAATCTTTATATATGGGCATTATTTGAGTTCTTTTGATATCTAAATAAATTTATCTTTCTCATTTTTAATTAAATATATTCTAAATAAAATACGAATTCAAAACAAAACCGAGTATAATCAAAAGAATGCTAAAAAGATAGATAAGAAGTGTTTTAGGCGATGTATGACTCCAAGTAGGAACGCTTTGGTTAATGACGAAATTAGCACCAAATATTATAGCACCAATTATAGAAAGAACAGGAAAAACAGCTATAATTATTTTTGAAAGTTCATTGATAAATGGAGTCAAAATCCCTAAGAAAATAGTTGCAGAAACATAAATGAATATAGCGCCTTGTTTAGTGCGATATTTTCCTCCGCTTTTAAAACCAGTTGCAGTGGTAGTATAAATAAAACCAGATACGAAAGTAATAATTACGCCCGTTAGAATAAGTGAACTTTGATCTCTGAAGAATTCGAACAACACGTTTTGCAGGTAAAGTAAAAACAAGTTTTAAGGTTTACTATAACAATCAAACAAAAAGATAAAAGAAAGAACATTATTTAGGGAGGATTAATGCAAGATAAAAACATCACAATTCCAAGTTTCCAAACATTCTTTGTTTCAAGAGAACAAAGCAACTGCCCTATACTGCCAGATATGATAAAACTAGGGAAAAAAATCAAAGAAATAGGGATATCAAAAGATGCAAAAGGGATCATAAGTCTAGGATATGGACGACGCATCCTAATAAACAGCAGTAACTTAGATATCGGTAAAATAAAAAAAGAGGACATACTAGAAGTCGTTGATTACGATCCCGCGAAAAAAAACCTCCTGGTGATAGGCCAAAACGAACCAAACATAGAAACACCGGTCCACTGGATTGTTATAAGCGCAAGAGATGACGTAAACGCAGTTGTCGAACTTAACGATGAAAAACTAGCGGAAAAACTTTCAAAAAAACTACCAACAACAGAGAAAGAAGAACCATCAGGTACTCTTGAACTAGCAAAAGAAGTTCTAAGAACTCTTAGAAAAAACAAAAACATTGTAATAAAAAACAAATCAGTTTTTTTTGTTGGAGCTGGCTTTAAAGACATCGAAGAATCGATAAGAAAGATATCTGAGGAATCAAAACATGAAAATTGATGGAAAAGAATACAGAGCCTTGTGGTTTGAAGATAAAGTCGTTAAATTCATAGATCAGAGAAAACTACCATATAGTTTTGAGATTTACAATGCTAAAACAGTTGATGATATAGCCTTTGCAATAAAAGAAATGGTTGTGCGCGGGGCACCTGCGATTGGTGCTGCTGCAGCATATGGCATGGCATTAGGAAAAAAAGACGTAAAACAATCAGCAGAAAAAATAAGGGCTACAAGACCAACAGCATACGACCTATTCTACGCAGTAGACTACATGATAAATAAGATAAATAATGGTGTGAATGAGTTCGAAGCAGCAAAAACATACACAGAAGATATAATCGAACAGTGCAGAAAAATTGGTGAAAACGGTGAGAAAATAATCAAAAATAACACAAACATTCTAACCCATTGTAACGCTGGTGCACTAGCAACAGTTGATTATGGTACAGCGCTTGCACCTCTGCGTCTGGCACACAAGAATGGAAAAAAGATTTTTGTTTACGCTGACGAAACCAGACCACGCCTCCAAGGACTGTTAACTGCTTGGGAACTAAAACAAGAAGGCATAAAACATTCATTGATTGTTGACAACGCAGCAGGTTTTTTCATGAAAAACAAACAAATCGATATGGTCATAGTCGGTGCAGATAGGATAGCAGACAATGGTGATTTCGCAAACAAAATAGGCACATATGAAAAAGCGGTTCTTGCAAAAGAAAACAACATCCCATTTTATGTTGCTGCGCCTATAAGTACGTTTGACAAAAAAATAAAAGATGGTAGCCAAATAGTTATAGAAGAACGGAACAAGTCTGAGTTGACTGAAGTAAACAAAAAAACCATAATGCCTGATTGGGTTGAAGTTAAAAACCCTGCTTTTGATGTAACACCACATAAATTTGTCACGGGCTACATAACTGAAAAAGGCATTATCAAAAAATAGCGGTTCAAGGTTGAGTGGGCTCCGCAGGTTTTTTGTTTTGTTTTTTACCAGGGCAAGCAGAGTTCAAACACATATTCCAATATCGGTTACCCCTAATTTTGACTTTAACAACAGGAGTCCCACATTTATCGCATTTTTTATCGGTTTTAAAAACACCACCATCCTGCGGCAAGGAATAAGTATTATTACAATTCGGGTAACCAGTACAACCAACAAAACGTTTCCCTTTTTTTGAAACTCTTACAACAAGGTTTTTTCCGCATCTTGGACATTCACCGATATTATTTTGTTCTTTAAGAGCGTTTTTGATGCTTGTTTTAATTTTTTCTTTATCCTTCTCAAGAATTTTCATTACATCGGTGAGCATCTCACGTGATTCCTTCACGGTCTCCTCGAGTGTCTTCTTGCCATCAGCAATTTCGTTCATATCTTTTTCTAGCTGAGCTGTCATCTTTGGTTTAACAACATCGCAATCAGCCATAGCCTCAACAACTGCAATTGCTGTTGAGGTGGGTGTTGGCTGTTGTGAACCAATGATATATTTCCTACCGTAAAGTTTGCTGATGATCTCGTGGCGAGTTGATTTTGTTCCCAAGGAGAGCTGCTCCATTTTCGCTATGAGCGACCCCTGAGAATATCTCTGAGGCGGTTTAGTTGAATCCTCTTTAAGTTGAATCTTTGAAACCTCTATTGTTTCACCCTCAGCTAAATCAGGTAAATCTTTTTTTCTTTCTCTAAAATACGTATAGATTTTTTTCCAGTTAGACTCAATCAGCCTATATCCGCTTGTTTTGAATTCTTCATCACATATGTCCAGAGATACATCAGTAGTTTCCGATATTGCATCTTTTGCCAAGGTAGCAAGGAACCTTCTGCATATCAGTTCATATATAGCCTCTTGTTCAGGATGCAGTTTACCATTAGAAGGTGCACCAACAGGATGAATTGGTGGATGATCTGTTGCATATTTTTTACCACGCGTTGGATGGTCTCTACCATTAGTCATAACTTCTTGCACTTCTTTAGAAAAAGACGAAGGAGCTAGTTTTTCCAATATTCCTCTGATGTTTAACGAAGATGGGTAGACAGTATTATCTGTTCTAGGGTAAGAAGTTAAACCAAGCATGTAAAGCTCTTCAGCTACATTCATGGCTTTCGCAGCAGAAAAACCGATACCAGATGCAGCCTGTAAAAAAGTGGTTGTGTTAAATGGCGATGGCGGTAGTTCATGCTCAACCTTTTTATTAACGGTTTTAATAGCCGCCTTTTTAACATCCTTAATTCTTTGGTAAATATCTTGTGCCTTTTGCTCCTCCCAAAAAGTACCATCTGCATGCATAGCATCAAATGGTTTATCTTTCTGAAGTTTTGCGATTATCTGCCAAAAAGGTTTTGGTTTAAAGTTTTTAATCTCCTTTTCACGATCAACAAGAAGAGCAAGAGTTGGTGATTGAACACGACCAATAGAAAGAAAATCCTTACCAAGTCTACTAGAGGTGAGTGATATGAAACGTGTTAAAACAGCACCCCAAACAAGGTCTATAATCTGTCGTGCTTCACCAGCATTAGACAAGTTATAGTCAACCTCAGCAAGACTTTCAAACGCACTATTAATCTCATAGGGAGTTATGGCACTAAACTTCGCTCTTTTAATATGAACTATATTGTTGTTGTATTCTTTAAGAAGGTTTACAACCTCAACACCAATAAGTTCCCCTTCACGGTCATAGTCAGTAGCAACAATTAGAAAAGGGTTTTTATCAACCAATGATTTCAATGCAGCAGCAATACTTTTTTCACTAACTTTTTTAATTGGATCTACATCAATAAGCTCATGCGGAGAAATCTTAGTCCATCTGTTAAAACCAGCAGGATAATCAACATTTATTATATGGCCCTTTAGACCTATAACCTCCCAAGGCTCATTGTTTTTTTCAAACTCATAAACAGGGATTGTGCCAACCTTTTTACTTTTTGCTTTACCTTGAGAAAGTATATATGCTATTCTTCTTGCTGCAATGTTTTTCTCACAAATAACAAGTTTCATTATTCTTTTCCCATAGTTTTATTTTTGTCACAACATAAGAATCACATATAACTAGTTTACGCTAACAAAAAATCATCCGGATGAAAGAGTTTTATAAATAAACAATTGTTACAATTGTGGGAGATCTGTAGAAGTCTAAGTGAGAATTTGTTCCATCATCTGATTCCGCTTTACCTGCCTGCCTGCAAAACAAAAAGTTTTTTGGTCGAAACTATTAACTAATCAATAACATTTCACTGATTTGATAAGTATGAAAATTCAGATAATACTAGGATCGAAATCTGATATGCCTGTGGCTGAAAAAACACAGAAAATACTGGATGGATTTGGTGTTAATTACGATATAAAGGTTGCATCAGCTCACAGGACACCAGATTTTCTAAAAGATGTTGTTGAAAAAAACGATGCGGATGTTTTCATTGGCATAGCAGGTCTATCCGCTGCCTTGCCTGGTAGTATAGCTGCTCACACAACAAAACCAGTCATCGGAGTGCCAGTCAGCGGTAAAGTAAATTTGGATGCAATATTATCAATTATCCAGATGCCACCCGGCATACCGGTTGCTGCCGTAGGACTTGACCGGGGCGACAATGCAGCTTTGTTAGCAATAGAAATACTAGCAACACACGATAAAAACCTATCAAAAAAATTAGAAGACTATAGAAAAAAAATGAGAGACGAAATATTAGGCAAATAGTGATAAAAACATGTTTGATGCAAAAAAATTCATTGAAGAGACTGTTGTACAACTCAAAAAAGATATTGATGGAAAGACTTTGATAGCATTCTCGGGAGGAGTGGACAGTACAGTATGTGCAGTTCTTGTAAACAAAGCAATCGGCAAACAGCTAATCGCAGTTCATGTAGACACCGGTTACATGAGGAAAAACGAATCAGAAAATGTTAAAAAACTGATGAAACAACTAGGACTGAACTTCCGCTTCATAGATGCAAGTAAAGAATTTTATAAAGAGTTAAAAAGTATTGAAGATCCTGAGAAAAAACGAAAAATCATAGGAGGAAAATTCATAAGAGTTTTTGAAAAAGTTGCCGAAGAAGAAAAAATAAAATACCTTGTACAAGGAACTATAGCACCTGATTGGATAGAATCAGGTGGGGCGTTACGAGATACGATAAAATCACATCACAACGTGGGTGGTTTACCAGAAAAAATGAAACTTAAACTTGTTGAGCCACTCAGAGACCTTTACAAAGATGAGGTGCGTAAGATTGCAAGAATCTTGGAGACACCTGTATCGGAAAGGCAACCATTCCCAGGGCCAGGTCTTGCAATTAGAATAATAGGCGAGGCGACACCTGAACGGACAGAAATCGTAAGAGAAGCATGCGATATAGTAGAAAAAGAAATTGAATCTGCTGTAAAAAATGAACTCATGGAACTACCCTGGCAGTATTTTGCGGTTCTACTACCAATAAAATCAGTTGGTGTACACGGAGACAAAAGAGCATATGGTAATGTTATAGCTGTACGTGCTGTGCAAAGCATGGATGCTATGACATGCACTTTCAGTAAAATACCAGATGAAGTAATCGACAATATTTCAACACGTATAACAAACACTATGAAGGATAAAATCAACCGAGTAGTATATGACGTGACAAACAAACCACCTGGTACAGTAGAATGGGAATAACATGACAAAGATTTATGTTGTTGACAATGGCGGCCAGTGGACACATAGAGAATGGCGTACATTAAGAGATCTAAATGTTGAGACTAAAATAGTGCCTAACACAACATCTTTTAACGATTTGACTAAAGAAGAGATAGACGGTTTGGTCTTATCAGGCGGCGCACCAAGAATAGGTTTAGATGGTAAACTCGGTAACTGTGCAGAGTACCTAGAAAAAGCAAAGTTTCCAATACTGGGCATATGCGCAGGACATCAATTCATGGCAAGATTCTTCGGCGGAGAAGCAAAACCATCCAAGATGCCAGAGTTTGGCAAAATAGAAATTACATTGCTGACTGAAAATGATCCTATTTTTGAAGATGTGCCAAAAAAATCAATAGTTTGGGAATCACACAATGATGAAGTCACAATTTTACCGAAAATATTTGAGTTGCTTGCTGAAAGTGAAAACTGTAAAATACAGGCAATGAAGCATAACAAAAAACCATTTTACGGCTTACAATTTCATCCGGAAGTAGAACATACAGAGTATGGCGAACAGATCTTCAAGAATTTTGTAAAACTATGCGATTAGCTCTCCGAGAAGTACTACTGATAGATCCAGGGAAAAGAATAAATAAGAATTATAAATTATTTTATCAACAATAAATAATTGGAAGGGAATACCTATGGAAAAGGAAAAGGTGGAAACGTTCAAAAGCCAATACGTAAAACTCATCAAGGATACTGGCGAAATCTTAGATGGTACAATAACAGAAATCTACGAAGATAGTATAATTTTCCAAACCGAGTTAGCAAGATCTGCTGTTTCCATGGACTCAATTAGAGAAATCATACCATATGATGAACTTAGAAAAAGAAAGAAACGTATGAGTGAATTTAAAATCTGATTAACCCAAATGCCCCCAAGGATAAGATACTATTTCTACCTTAATGATTTAATTTTTTGTTTTCTTGAGAGTAATTATCATGAATATATTGTCTAAATTTATCTTTGAATTTATGATAATTTTCTGGATCGTCAAACCATTTTCTATGTAACTTATTTTCCGCTAAAATTACTGGTTTCCATGTTTCAAATAATTTTTCGTCTTTTCTATCGTAAATTGTCTCACAAATATTCCAGGAGATATATGCATATGTTTCGTATCTCAATAAATCATCGCCTTTGAATGCATTTTTATAATTAGATGTGTTTTTTGTATCTAAAAATTTTGGATATTGCATCGCCAACTTCAACAACTCCAGATATAAACAATCTATATCTGCATAAGATTTCTCTCTTTTTGATCTATAAAAAGTATAGAAAGAAACAATTATTGCCATTCCACTAAAAACAACAGCAATGCCATTTGCAATCTCAAATATTCCTATATCGATTAATATCACCTCATATAAGTTCTATAGAGTTTCCTATCTCATTTATAAACGAATTTAAAAGACGATCTCCCTTATCGCGATTATAAAGTTCTTTGTAAATTTGTGCAACAAGTTTTCTTACAAGTTGACCATCCATTCTTCCGTCATCGTAGCTTGGTAAAATCATTAATATCATTTCAGTAGGAGTGTTTCCAGATAGGGGCGGCAAAATATATCCTACATTTTTCATTTCTTTTGCTCCAACTCGTTTATAAAACTTGACTCGCCTTTCTCTTTGTTCTTTGTTATTTCCGTATTTTGGGTTTTCAACTTCAAATATTAGATGATTAGGTTTGATTTTCTTTAATATTTTCTTTATGAACTTTGCGCCTATGCCTTTGCCTCGAAAGCTTTCATGAGTGACCATATAATCAAGTAAAACAAAATCAGTGTTTTTCAATGGATACAACAAAGCCATAAAGACTATTCTATCTTTTAAATGGCCTATGAACATCCTATAGAGATTTTCTTGAATTCTTTTTTCTATCGTATTCTTTGATTGTCGTTCATTTGATGGAAAAGATGTTTCATATATTCTCATTGCTTCTTCAAAATCTTTATGACTTATGTCTTTGATTTCACTAAATTTTATCATATTAATCATTTATTTCCATCTTTTAAAAAGATCGTGTTCTATTCTAAGTTGGTCCATAATTTTACCGACAACAAAGTCAATTAAATCATCAATTTTCTTTGGCTTATGATAAAATGCTGGCATAGCAGGCAAGATAGTCGCACCAGCTTGTTTTGCAGAAAACATGTTCTTGATACCTGGTAAATCCAAAGGCGTCTCACGCAAAACAAGGATTAGTTTTCTTTCTTCTTTCAAACAGCAGCTAGCAGAACGTGAAATAAGTGTATCACCATAGCCGTTTGCAATCGCTGATAGTGTTTTCATACTGCAGGGACAAATAACCATTGCATCCAGTTTAAAAGAACCGCTGGCTGGCGCAGCAAACATATCTGAGTTTTTATAAGAAAAATCAACATTATTTTTCAGTTTATCATAAGTATAGTTTGTCTCATGTTTTATGATTTTTTTTGCATCCTCTGAAACAATCAAATGAGTTACATTATCTGATTTAACTAGTTCTTCAAGCAATCTTATACCATAGATACTACCAGAAGCCCCACTGATTCCAACTAAAATTTTCATGAAAACTTATTCCTCAATAGATTTTATTATTTTACTAAGCGCCTTTTTTAAATCAGTTTCTTCTTCCAGAGTGGTACCAGTAACAACAATATCGGCACCAGCCTTGGCCTTCTCGCTAGCAGTCTTGGCGGTTCTTATTCCGCCACCAACAACCAAGGGTATATTTATGTTCTTTTTAACAGCAGCAATCATCTCGTTAGAAACAGGCATAGGCGCACCTGAGCCTGCCTCAAGGTAAAAAAAGCTCATACCGAGGTACTGGGCTGCAAGTGCATAACCAACTGCTGTTTGAATGTCGTCTTTTCCGATTAGATCAACCTCGCCTACTTTCCCAGCAGTCATACCAGGTTCAATTATAACATAACCCATGGAGATAGGTTCAATACCTGAATATTTAACAAAAGGAGCGCCTTTAACATGTTCACGAATAACATAATCAAGGTTACGAGAGTTTAACAAACTCATAAAAAACACTGCATCGGCATATTTGCTCAAAAACTTTGCACCAGATGGAAACAGAATGGTAGGCAGATTTGAATTTTTTTTGATGGCCTGGACAGTTTCATCTACCTGCTTCTGGGAAAGCAAAGTAGAACCGCCAATCATAATGGCACTACTACCTGCCTCTGTAGCCGTCTTTGCGATAGAGCCCGCTTCTTCAGGACTCTGTTTATCTGGATCTAACAAGGAGAAATGCAAATGTTTCTTCTTTGTCTTCTTAATAATATCTTGAGTTATAGTCATTTGAAACAGCCCTAAACTCAAACATGTTTTAAATGTTTACGTTAAGGAGACGACCTTCTTAACCAAATCATTATTGCAAGCAGCGATGACACTAACACGTTCATCTAAACTCAGGGGCATATCAAGTTGCTCACCATGAGCATTTGCAACAATACCACCTGCCTCCCTTACAATAAGGGTGGAAGCAGCTATATCTGTCACACGAATATACTTTCTGCCAACAACATAAAGATCTAATGCACCAACGGTAACCATGCACATCTCCAAAGAAGCACAACCCAGAGAGCGTACATAATCTTTCTGAGCTAAAGAAAGAGTGAGTTTATCAAAATTTTTTCCGAGAGTAAGAGATGAAAGTATATCTTTATCAGGAAAATCAGGTACACAAACACGTTTTTTATTAAGAAAGGCACCATGTTTCTTTTCTGCGATAAAAACATCACCAGTAGGAATATTTTTTACTATCCCATATTCGACATCACTAAGCATGGATTTACCAACACCTAAAGAAACAGAATAAAGTGGTATACCTCTGCAAGCATTACGTGTACCATCAACAGGATCCAAAGCAAAAGTATATTCACCGCCGTAATCAACAAAACCAGCTTCTTCACTCAAAAGATTCACTTTAACATCAGATTTCTTAAGAAGGGCTAATGCGACATCTTCAGCAATTTTATCAATATATTTTGTTGGGGTTCCATCAGCACCTATGCCAATACTAGTTCCAAGTTTATGAAACTCAGTTGAATAAGATTTCCTGACTTTTTTATAGATTCTGCCAACAATTTTGTTAGCCAATAGCTTTATTTCCTCATCCATAAAGACAAACCCTACACATTTATACCTAAGTAAGACAGAAACCAGCCGACATATAACGTAACAATTATCATTATCAATGCAGCGATAACAACCCCGATAAATATCGTTATCAGAGACTTAGAAAATTTTAAACCAAAAAGATAAGCGATAAGCGCGCCAGTCCAACCACCAGTGAAAGGCAGTGGCAATGCAACAAAAACCAACAAACCAAGATATTCATATTTTATTATCTTACTGTTTGCCCTTTTTCTTGTTCTAGCAAAAAGCCAATCCATAATTTTTGTCCAAAACTTGTATCTGCGCAAAAACTTTTCAACATACCCAAAAAACAGAAGTATGAAAGGAATCGGCAACATATTACCAGCTACTGCCAATGGAAAAGCCTGCCACCAACTCCAATGTAACTCCAAAACAGCATATGGTATGACATACCTTGCCTCAATCCAGGGCAGCATAGACCCGAAAAATATTTGAAACCACGGAGGAAACATATCAAACATTTCTTACTCACCAACAAACTTGCCGTATCCTTTTGCGCCAAGAAATTCGTTTTCTTCTATAAGTTTTTCTCCACGAACAAAAACATATTCTGGAAATATTGCTAGTCGCTCCTCATATGGTGTCCAGCCACATTTAGAATGAAGATTTTCAGATTTTATTTTACAATCCTTTTTTAGATCAACTACAATGAAGTCAGCATCCCTATCGACTTCTATCTTGCCTTTTGGAATATTCATCAACTCAGCAGGTTTTTCACAAATAGATGATACCAATCTTTCAAAAGACAAAATCTCTTTCTTAGCCATGTACAAAAACAATGGGAACATTGTCTCAACACCAGGTAGACCAGATGGAACAATGTTAAATTCTTTATCTTTTTCTTCAAAAGTATGCGGTGCATGATCTGATTCGAGGACATCAATTAAACCATTTTTAAGACCATCAAACAAAGCCTCTCTATCAAAATTAGATCTAATTGGAGGATTTACTTTGTAATGTGATTGTGGTTTCAAATTATCTTGAGCTGAGAACAACAAATGATGAGGAGTAACACCGCAACTAATATTTTTTGGGCGGTTTCTTAGTAAATTCAGCCCCTCGATTGACGAGAGATGACAAATATGTACCTTTATATTAATATCTCTAGATAGTTTTAGAATGTTTTTTACAGCTACTTCTTCGCATTCAGCTGGATGAGAATTCATATGGTCAACAAGAGTATTTTCTTTCAAATTATGTTTAATTAAACAGCTATCATCTTCAGCATGAATCAAAACAGGTGTATTTGCCAATTTAATTCTATCAAATGCTTCTTTTAAATTATTAGAACTAAATCGCAAAGAGTTTATAGTGCCCCCTAGATATATCTTGAAAGCACAACATTTCTTAGTTAATTCTTCGATATTTTCAATATTGCTATCTGTAATGCCTGCATAAACACCAAAATCTACATATGATTCTTTACTGGCTAAAGTAATTTTATCAGATATGTTTTGTACTGTCGTAGTCTGTGGAACCGTATTTGGCATATCAAAAACACAGGAGATGCCGCCAAATACAGCAGCCATAGAACCAGTAGAAAAATCTTCCTTATGCGTCAAACCAGGATCCCTAAAATGAACATGAACATCAATTCCTGCAGGAAGAATGATTTTGCCTCTAAAATTGTAATGCTCATCTCCTTTCAGTATCTTTTTAATAGAAGATATTTTACCATCTGTTACACCTACACAGCATTGCTCAAACTTTCCATTAATATAGACTTTACCTTCAAACGTCAGATCCATCAAGTTTCTTCTCCTTAACTTCCCCATTTGGTTTTATTTCAGTAAAAATCTGCCCACTAAATTTGGATATTTTTGTATTCTTATCAAACCATGCATCAGGCATCAAACCAGCCTTCATACAAGTATTAGATAAAAACTCTTCCTTATCCCAACCCTGCTCAACAGGAACCTGTGGTAACAAAAGACCTTTGTAGAAACCCTGCTCAACGATAAGGCCATCTCGCCCAATTTCAATCTCAGATAGATAATCATTTGGTTGTTTTACTTTAATAGATTCAGGTTTTGTCAAAATTGTAACTTCAATGATTATACTATTAAGTTCATCTTCGTCTAATGGCGGGAAACGTGGATCATGAGTTGCAGACTGAGCTGATTCAATTATCGCATCTTGCAATGTCATAATCGGTAGAGGTATACCTATACATCCTCTAAGTTCGTGTGCAGGAAATGTATGAATTGTAACAAAAACCCCTAGTTTCTGATTAAAAACTTCATTCAACTTAGATGTGGGTGTTTTTCTGTTTTTTACAAACAACTCTATAGTATTTCTCGCAAATCGAACAGCTTTTATCCCATTATCCTGACTGAGCATGTAAAAAGTATTTACTATACCATTAAATAAAATTTGGTTAGGATTTTACCTAACCTGTTTTAGTTTATTCTGTTTCCTTAGCCAATACAATATCAAATGTTTTAACAGTCTCACCAGCCAATATCTCGAGTTTCCCGCTAAATATATATGTAACATTCTCGTCGTCTTCTGTAATCTTTTCTTTAACAGAAACATTATATGCACCAGGAGCTAACTCTACAGTGTAATCTCCATCCTCATCTGATTTCACTGCATGATTAACAGCAGTATTGTTTTTAACTGAATTATTTTTTAAGAAATCAATGCTGATATTTGCAACTTTTATACCATTATACTTTGTAATACCGTTAACAGTAACTGAATGCTTTTCCAGAACGATATCAAATGTTTTAGTTCCATCTCCAATCTGTAGTGTTAACTTACCAGTAAATGAATATACTAGTGTTTGACCTTCTTTCTTACTAACTGAAACGTTATAATATCCTGGAGATAACTGTAATGAATAAGAACCATCGGCTATTGAAGTATTGGTATTTGATTTTGCGGTGTTTTTATCAATAGATTTATCTGGCTCGAAATTAATTGTAATATTACTGACTGTTTTTCCGTCATGTTTCGTATATCCACTTACATTTACTGGAACTAAACCTATTGAAATATTTTCAATTATTGTCTCGTTTTCCACTGGATAAACTGTAGACTCAGATGTATAATCTGGCAATTTAGTAGCTCTAAGGATGTATGTATTTAGATTTCTTCCATTTATTTTACCAGGGAAAAGTTCTTTAAATGAATAATTACCATTAGTGCTAGTAGTAGTTTCGCCTTCTAACTTCTCTTCTCCTGTTAAAGAATCATATCGATAAATCTTTACCTCTGCTCCAGTTATTTCTTCTCCGATATCATAATTGTCATTCAAGTTTTCATCATAAAATACTTTTCCTTCGATGTTCCCAGGTTTTGGTTTTTTAACGTTATAGCTATTGTTTCCTTCATATAACTCCAAGTCGACAATATCAAGTAAATAATTATTTTCATTATAAAATTCCAACCTATATAATCCTGGAAGAAGACCAGAAATATTATAATATCCGTCTTCTCCATTTGTCACGTTTACAGTTTTACCAGTATCTTCTATAGTTTGTTGTGTTTGTCCTGTAGTTGGATTAATTTGGCTTTTAACACTTAATATTTCAGTTACAACAATATTAATATTATTTACAGGTTGATCAACTGAGCTGTTGAAAACTTCATCGTAATCTTTATCATCAAATATGTAACCTGAAATATTTGCTGGTTCG
>Ga0172362_10002439_pt1 | contig 16154 bp, 19 predicted proteins | sample LakKivs1_kivu2a2_FD_114534 | JGI IMG/M metagenome (GOLD analysis project Ga0172362, IMG submission 114534) | Sediment microbial communities from Lake Kivu, Rwanda - Sediment s1_kivu2a2 | ecosystem: Environmental > Aquatic > Freshwater > Lake > Sediment | place: Rwanda: Western Province, Lake...
ATCTTTAAACGAATCCAGGGATTGAACCGAACCCTTGCCAAAGGTTGTTTCTCCAATCAACTTAACTCCTTTAATGTCGCGAAGAGCTCCTGCCAAAATTTCCGAAGCCGAGGCCGACCCCTGATTAATCAAAACTACAATTGGGAAATTTTGAACGGGTTGATAGCCCTTGCTTTTATAATCGTCTATCTCCCCATTTTTTAATTCTTCCTTAACCACGATTTGGCCACGCGGAACAAACCAGCTGGCAATATCCACCGCCACATCTAAATAGCCGCCGGGGTTATTGCGCAAATCAAGAATAATTCTCTTGGCATTATTTTTTAAAATCTCTGACACAATGTCCTCAAATTTAGGAGGAAGATTGCTGGTAAAATTATAAATTTTGATATAGGCAATGTTAGATTCTTTCATTTCCCATCTTACTATTGGAACTTGAATTACGTCTCGGGTAATAGTTATTTCTTTTGGATTATCAAATTCTTTTCGGTTAATAGTTAAAACAACCTGAGTTCCTTTCTTTCCCCGAATTAAACTTACCGCTTCTTCAACAATCATCCCATCGGTTGCTTTGCCATCAATCTCTAAAATTTTATCACCCGCTTTTATCCCCGCTTTATAGGCAGGAGTTCCTTCTAAGGGGGCAATTACGGTCAAAACCTTACCCTTTATTCCGATTTCCATTCCCACCCCTTCAAAACTTTCCGTACCGCTTACATCTTCCAGAAAAGATTTGGTTTTCTCTGGCTCCATAAAAACCGTATAATCATCGCCCAAAGAATCGGTCATTCCCGAAATTGCTCCATAAAGTAATTTTTGATAATTAATTTTATTGCTATCTACATAATTCTCTTCTAATTTTTTCAGGGCCTCCCAAAACAAGCTAAAATCGACCAAATCCGGCTTTCCCAGTTCTTTATTAAAAAATACTCTGTCGTGAATTGCTGTTTCGGGAACTGATTTTTTGCCAATTAAAAATCCCCCACCGAAAGCTATAATCACGATAACAACAACAATTAGAACCACGGTATATCTTCGGTATTTTTTAAGGGTTTTAAATTTTGATAAAGTGTTTAATATAGTCATAAATATTTCCAGAAATATTTTAGAGCACTGATTATGTGAATAAAAGTATATTTATTTAGTTTCTTGCTCCTTCGTTGATAATAATGAACCATTTGAGCTTTGGGCAAATAAACTACTTTGTAGCCGCTTTCCCAAAATCTCCGACACCAATCAACGTCCTCAAAATACATAAAAAACCTCTCATCTAATAAACCCGCCTTTTTAATTGCTTTTTTCCAAACCATCATTGCTGAACCCTGAATCCAATCCACTTTTCTAATTGATTTTCTGTCCCAATCGCTTATGGTAAATTGTCTAAGAATTTTTTTGCCCCATCTGGTTTTTCCAAATAAAGTCCGGCGAGCCAAAATTGTTCCTAGGCTTGGACGAGAAAAACATGAAATCTGGATATTGTCAGAAGAATCTAACAATTGAGGACCGAGAATGCCGATGTCGGGATTTTGTTCCATATACTTTATCATTTCTTGAATACTATCTTTTAAAACTACGATGTCCGCATTTAAAATTAAAATATAATCTCCTTTTGCTTGTTTAATTCCGGCATTTACTATTTTAGAATAACCAAGATTTCTTTTAAAGGCAATAACTTTAGGGGCTTGAATTTCTTTTTCCGACTTGCTATCAACAACAATAATTTCATGTTTGACATCGCCTATATTTTCTCGGATTGATTTTAAACAAAGAGCGAGCAGTTCTGGGGTGCGATGGTGAGTGATAATAATTGAAAGAGTCATAGATTAAAAATGTTTTGGCAAACCTCCCGAATCTTGCTGAAATTTCCCTCTGTTGGCAGGAGAACATAGATTCCATTAATGGTTGTTTCATAAAGAAGGCCCTGCTCTGAACTTTCAAAAACCCTGCTAATAATATTGTCGGTATTGACACTTTTAGCCAGTTCCAGAAGTTTGGGAACTTCCCAGGGAGTGGCGTCGGTTTTAACGTTTTTAGATAAGATATCCAAGATGCCGCTGATTTTTATAGGGTCAGCCAAAACCCCAAGAGAGAGAATTTTATCTTTTATAGCTAAAAGAATTTGTTGCTGACGCCGAGCTCGGTCAAAATCAGTGCTGGAAAATCGGGAACGAACGTAAAATAATGCTTGTTCGCCATTCAGGGTTTGTTTTCCTGCTTCAATTATAAAAGGTCGGCAATTTTGTCCCTTCGCATCGCACCACCATTGTTTATCTTCAATAAAGGGCTTATCCAAATAAATAGTCACTCCCCCCAATATATCAATAACATCTTTAAAAGCTTCAAAATTTATTGCCGCAGCATAATCAAGGTGAAGTCCGGTAATATAAGCGATTGTCTTTTTGACATAATCTAAACCATTTTCATATTTTTCCAGTCCTATAAAATAAGCAGCATTAACTTTTTCATACTTGGTTTCTCCGGGCATTTGAAGATAAAGGTCGCGAGGGAGAGAAATTAAAGCCATTCGCCCAGTGCTTTTTTTCAAGCTGACTATCATTATTCCATCGGTAAGCGAACCGCCTTCAGGGTCTCCCTCTTTCCTAATTCCCAAGAGTAAAGTGTTTATTCTGTCTGGGTCTTTGGGTGGCATATATTGAGAAGAGGGTAAGTTGCCAAAAATTTTTTCCCAAGCAATGTTTTTAAAAGTTATAATCTGGCTAAAAGCCAAGCCAGTTCTAAAAACATAAAACACTGGCACTGCCAAAATAACTACTATCAAAATTAAAATCAGCCATTTTTTTATTTTTGGTCTCCGGGGTTTAACAATTTTGAATTTTTTAGGTGGTTGAATTGAGTCAAATTTTGTTGAATCCATTTTTTTATATCCTTACTATTATTTTTTTTATTTTCCATTATAATTTTTCTTTTTCTCCACGCATTGGGCATCTGTCTGAATAATTCTTTAATCGCTTTCCAAGTATAATGTTCAAAAATTAAAACATAAGCCCACGCACCAAGCTCTTTTATAAGAATACTAAAAATATCGCGAAAAAACAAGCTTGGTAATTCATTTTTAATCCGCATTAAGCGGTCATTTTTAAAAGAATAAAATTTGGCAAATTTTGAGAGATTTTTTCTTTGTTGGATTACTGACACATAATTTTTAACTGCTTTTTCTCCTGCTCCTCGCAAATGATAAGCAATTGCCTTTGGTTCGTAAATCGCTTTCCAGCCATACAAACGCATTCGCCAAGCCAAATCAACATCCTCTTTATAGCAAAAAAAGTCCTCGTCAAAATATTCGTTGTCAATCTTAACATCTTCAAGTGCTTTCCGACAATATAAGGGCGCTGCGCCATCAACCCCAAAAATTTCTTCGGTTTTATTATATTGTCCCTTGTCTTCTGTCCCCTGCCCGCGATTTACCACGCGCCGGTTTTTAAAAATTACTAATCCAGTGGTATCAATAATACTTTTAACTTTTAACTTTTGACTTTTAATTTTATAAAGTTTTCCCTGAACCGCGGCAATTCTATTATTTTTTTCCATTGCTTCAACTGCATACTTTACAAAATCCTTATCCAAAACCACGTCTTGATTCAAACAAAGAATATATTCTCCCATACTCTTTCTTATTCCAATATTATGTCCAGCAGAAAACCCCAAATTTTGTTCATTCTCAATAATTTTGACTTTTGACTTTTGACTTTTGACTTTTTTTATAGTTCCGTCCTTAGACCCATTATCTATAATCAAAATCTCCAGATTCGCATAGGTCTGCTTCAAAACCGACTTCAAACACGGCCCAATTAATTTCTCGCCATTATACGTTAAGATGTTTATTGATACTAATTTTTTCATGGTTTGTAGAATATAACAAGCCCAAAACAACCATAAAGAATAATAAAACCTTATCATTTAATAAAACCACATCAAAAAGATTGTAAATTAAAATCCAGACAAAAAAGAAAGTAAACGCGAATTGGTTAATTTTCTTAAAAGAAAATTTCAAAATTTCTAAAAATATCAATAACAAAGCAATTAAGCCCAACAATCCCATTTCCGAAGCCACGTCTAAATAAAGATTATGTGCCGAGGCACCTTTTTTAGCTGCTGATATATCCTCACCTAAAACAACTGGGTAATTGCCAATTCCCACGCCCAAAATCGGGTGATTTAAAATTGATTGTAAAGACGTTTTCCAAATACCCAGCCGACTTTTGACTGATAATTCTTCCAAATCAGTAATACTTTTTGCCCGTTTAAAAGCCAAGGTCGCATCCTCTCCGTCTTGGCGCGCTTGGGATAAAATCAAAGAAGAAACCGGAAAAGAAAGGGCAAAAATTATCAGCATTAAGATAAATGGTTTGAGTATTTTTTCTTTTTTAAAAATCACTAAATAAATTATTGCTAAAAAGGGAATTACTGCGCTCAACCAAACTCCTCGCGAACCAGAAGAAATCAAGGCGAGAAAAGATAATGCAATACCTACCCAAAAAGCTTTTTTATCTTTTAATAAATAAACCAAAAATATCAATCCAATAATAATAAATAAAGCAAAAGAATGAGAATCGGGGAAAACCGAGAACATTCTTAAAGTGGGCGGGCTATCCGGATAATAAGAAAACCAGGTATTGCTCACTTTCAATAATTCAGACAAATTATTTCCGTAAAAAACCGGAATTACTTTGCTTGCCCACCCCTGCCAAAAATCGTATAAAGGCGTAGCTAATGTGATAATTATTTGAGAATAACCGACAATTAAAGAAATAATCAAAGCCAATGCCCCTGCCTTGATAATTCTTAGTCTTTGTTTTTCATCCTTAGCTATATCTTGAATAATAGGAAACAATAAAAAGATATTAATTAAAAACAATATCTTTTTAATGCCGACAATGAGATTAGTGGCGACAAAAAGAGAGAGAAAACCGATAAACAGAAATAAAATAACAAATTTAGTTAATCGGGAGTTTCTAAAAATTCGCTCCTTGATTCGCATCCATTCGCGCTTTCTAAAAAACCAGACCAAAAACAAAATTACCAACAAAATCCGCCAATTGGCCATGGTGTCAAAACTCTCGGTAATCGGCAGGGCCACCCACAAAGGAATAGAAATAATAAACAAAATCAAGCTGTCTTCTACTGGACTGAAAATAAAATAAAAAACCATTATCCCCGTGGAAATCAAAACAATCTCCCTCGGCAATATCCCAAACACCGCTAACAAAATAGCCAAAATTTCAATACCCAAAATAATATAAAAAGAATTTTTATTTTTCATATAATATTTTTAATGTTTCTTTTGCAGTTTGGGGCCAGGAAAATTGCCTGGCACGTTCTAATCCTTTTTCAATCATTTCTTTTCTTAAATGCTCATTATTCAAAACTTTCAGCATTTTCTCCCCAATCTCATCAACGTTTTCCGGATTTTCCACGGCAATCGGATAATCCCCCAAAACCTCGGCTAAAGAGGTTTTTTTCGTGCTTAAAACCGGCGTTCCGCAAGCCATTGCTTCCAACGGCGGCAAGCCAAATCCTTCGTAAGATGAAAGCCAGATAAACAATTCCGCAGAATTATAAAGCAATACTAATTCCCTCTCCTGAATATAATCTTTATAAATTATAGAATCTTCACTTTTAATATCCATAAACGGCTGACTATAATTCGGTCCAGCAATTATAAGTTTATAATTGGGTAATTTGTTTTTTATTTTTTTGAATGCTTTGATTATTTGCGGAATAAATCTACGCTGAAAAATTGCACCCACATAAAAAATTATTTTTTCTTTTTTAATCGATGGTTTTCGCATAAATTTTTCATCAGCTGCCAGAGGAGTAACATGGATTTTATTAGCATTAACTTTATAACGTTTTAAAATCTCTCTTTTGCTAAAATCAGAAGGGGTAAAAATTATATCTGCTTTTTTGGCAGAAATTTTAGAAACCCAGCACAATAAAATTCTATTTTGCCAAGAAAACCATTCGGGATGAGCTTCGTAAGAAATATCGTGAATTGCCACCGCGGTTTTTACTCCTTGAGAAATTTTCAAAGGCAAAATATACGATGGCGAAAAAAAGACATCAATCTTGTCTTTTTTAATTGCCTTGGGCAATAAAATGTGTTGAAAGTAAAAATTACTACCAGATTTTAAAATTCTCTTTTGAAAATTTTTGCTTTCTGGAATATCACCAGGGATATTGTTTTTAAAGCATAAAATAAACTTTGGACTTTTGACTTTTAACTTTAAATTCAATTTAGCCCAATATTTCAATAAATTCATCAAATATCTTCCTGCTCCGGTTCGCTTTCCTTCTAAATTATGACAATCAATTCCTATTTTCATACTTTCCAAATTTGCCTTTATAAAAATCCCCTATTCCCCGCATTATTGCCTTTGCCCAGATTTTTTTCTTGGGTAAAATTATTAATTTAATTATCTGTTTTGCAAAAACCCAGAAGCTATTCAAATAAGCGAGAATTTTAATAAAAAATGGGGCATTGCGCTTGGCTAAAAGTAGTCCATTTCGATAGTGATAATAAATGTAAGAAAATGACTCTGTTTTTGCGCTGGAAGACACCTTATGATTTATTCTGCTCTCTAATACCACCCTACATTCAAACCCTCTTCTACGTGCTTTTAAACACCAATCTACGTCCTCGCAATAAAGAAAATAATCTTCGTCCATCAAACCTATTTTTTCAATCACTTCCCGCCTAATCAATAAGCAGGCACCGGTAATATAATCAACAACTTTTGACTTTTGACTTTTGACTTTTGACTTTGTTATATGTCTGCCTTTAGTATAGAGCCAATTTACTTTTCCGCCCGCAAAGTGAATTTCCTGCCCTTTATAAATCACTGGCCCTAAAATTCCCACTTTTTTATCGCTCTCCCCTACTTCAACCAACTTCTTTAAAAAATCTGGCTGACTAATTGTAATATCATTATTAAGAAGTAAGATATAATCCGTTCCTTTTTTAAGCGCCTGCTTAATCCCTAGATTATTTCCACCAGCAAAGCCGCGATTTTTTTTATCATTATCAATTACCACAATTTCAAAATTCGGATAATCTAAATTCTCTAAAGATTTTAAACATTCTTTAGTGTTTTTTCTGCTCTGATAATGCAGGATAATAATAAAAACTTTGGGCATAATTCCTAAAACCCAGCCCTTTTAAGGAAAGAGCTGGGTTATTTTCTTTTTCAAGTTTTATTTTTGTTCTGGTTCTTCTGGCTCTATTTCCTCGGTTGGTAACGGCTCTTCGGGTTTTTCTTCTGCGGGTGGAGGGGTTGGTTCTTCAGGTATAACTGGTTCCTCGGGCGGAGTTGGTTCAACTGGTGGCTCAGCTGGTGGTTCGGGCATAGTCGGTTCAGGTATGGTTGGCTCGGGTATGGTTGGTTCTGGGGGAGAAGCAGTTGCCATCGTTGGTTCAGCTGTTTCGGTTGGCTTGGCTGGTTTTTTTCTTCCTACTAAAATAAGTAAAATTACCACTAAAACAACTATTGCTCCAATAATATACCACATCGTCATAATGTTTTAAAAAATTAATTATTAACAATTTAATAATACCACATTTTTAAAAGTCAACCAAATTATTCTCCTAATTCCACGCTTTCTAAAAGTGAATATTCGGCACCGCTGCGTTTTAAGTTGCTTTGCATCAAATCAATACTTTCCACGGGTATCTGGGCTTTAAATGGCTCATCAACTTTTGGGAGGGATTTAGCAATTTGATATTTAAATCTTGCCAAAGTAATGTGAGGTCGGTAAGCATTATATCTCGCTCCGCTTCTCTGTTCTATTTTTTCAGTTAAATCTCCCTGCAAGTCAGCTAATTCCTGACTTTTTTCTCCCTCAACCCAGAACATGCGCGGAGTTTTATTTGGCGGACCCAAAATAATTCTTTCTAAATTTATAAAAAATGGCTCGTGTTTTTTTGCCACTTCTTTCATCATATTGCAAATCTCATAAGTTTCATCATCGTCAACATAACCAATGAAAAGTAAAGTAATATGAAGATTGTCCTTCTTCACCCAGTTTATTTTCTTGGGGTCTAAATCCGTCCATTTATTCTGATAATCAGCCAATTTCTTTTTCACCTCCTCAGGCAAATTTATAGCAATAAATATTCTTCTTTTGTTCATGCGTCTTTATTATAACATTTTGAAATGATAAAATGAAAATATGGATGAATTATATAAGAAAATAATAAAGGAGCCGGTAAGGGGCATACATTCGGAGATTCACGCTTTGGCAAAAGATATCAGCGAATACTGTCGTGAGCCGAAAAAATTCGCCTTATACTTGGGGATAATAAAAAGAATTGGCAAAAACCGCGCATACCAGATATTTTCGGAAATCAAACAAGCAAAAGAGATAAAATCCCCTGCCAAATTATTTATGTATTTGTCAAAAGATAAACATGATTCTCGAAATACAAAAAGGGGGAAATAATCCGATTTTGAAAGAAAAAACAACCTCGGTAAAATCAATAACTGAGGAAATTGTGGTATTGGCAAAAGATATGATTGAGACAATGATTAAAAACGAGGGATTGGGATTATCCGCTAATCAGGTTGGCAAAAACATCCGAATGTTTGTTGTTCATCCTGATTTAACTCGCAGGCCAATTTTTATCAACCCGGAAATTACTAAAACATCTAAAAGAACCGATGTTTTAGAAGAGGGCTGTTTAAGTTTGCCGGGAATTTATCGGCCCGTAAATAGAACTAAATCAATAAAAATAAAAGCCCTTAATCAAAAGGGTAAACAATTTAAGTTAAAAGCCAATGATTTATTAGCTAGAGTAATACAACACGAAATAGATCATCTCAACGGAATCTTAATCACTGATAAATAAAAATGAGTAAAATTAAAACTATACTAATTGGCACATCGGGGTTTGCGGAGAATATTTTCCGCAAAACCTGTTCTGAACTAAAATCAAGAGGTTTTGAGATTATAGGGGTAATAACTGCCCCAGATAAGCCCGTAGGCAGAAAACAGGTCCTTATGCCCTGTCCAGTCAAAAAATGGGCTCTGGAGGGCAATTTTGAAGTCCTAGAGCCGGATAGAATTAGGAAGCCAAAATGGGTGGCTAAAATCAAGGGTTTAGCTCCTGACTTAATTGTTCTTTGTGCCTATGGTCAGATTATTCCTAAGGAAATTTTAGACATACCAAAATACAAGGCCCTAAATATTCACCCCTCTTTACTTCCTTGTTGGCGGGGCGCTTCCCCGATTCAGTCTGCAATTCTAAACGGCGATAAAGAAACCGGAGTAAGTATAATGGTAATGGATGAAGAAATGGACCACGGACCACTACTGGCAAGTACCAAATTACAAATTCCAAACTCTCAAACATATAGGGAATTGGAAAATAAATTAGCGGATTTGGGAGCGGAATTGTTGATTAAAACTTTACCGGATTGGGTTGAGGGAAAAATAAAAGCAAAGCCCCAAGAACATTCCAAAGCAACTTTTTGTAAATTAATTAAAAAAGAAGATGGGAAAATTGATTGGCACAAATCAGCAGAAGAAATTGAAAGACAGATTAGAGCTTTTTCCGAGTGGCCAGAAAGTTATACAGATTTTAATGGAAAAATTTTGAAAATTATTGAGGCAGACCTTGAAATCCCTTCGGATGCCTCCTCGATTCCCTTAGGGAAAACCAAAGGGGAAGTATTTCTAACCAACTCCCGTAACCTCGCCGTGCGAACCGGCAAGGGAATTTTAATTTTGAAAGAAATCCAGCTCGCAGGCAAAAAACCAATGTCCGCCAAAGATTTTCTCAACGGCCACCCAGAAATTATTGGAATGATTTTTAAATAAAAATATTTAGTTCAACTTAACACAGCGATCGCTGTGTATGGTTGAACTTTTTTATTTTAATTTTCCCCTTCTATCTCTATTAATTTCCACTTCTCTCCTTTAATTTTCTTGATTTCCAGTTGCGCGGTTTCGGCGATTGTGTTTTTGGCGAGGTTTTTGAAATTAAAAATCAAATTCTCCGGCAAAATTTCTTCGTCATGTTCAATAAGAGAACCGAGTTCTATTTCCACTTTTGAAACTTTTTTAAAACCGTTCTTCTCTGCATACTCAAGAACGGTTTTTAATACCTGCTGTGCTAAATGTAAATCATGCATATTAGTGAACTGCGCAGGTGACGCAGGGGTCGTAGGCGCGGATAAGCATTTTAACTTTGTCTGCCCGCTCTTCGCGTTTTAGGTTTTTAAATCCCTCAATATGTTCAAACTCCTCCAAATCCGCTTCCAAATTGGCGATATTCTGGGCAGTGGGAGTAATAATGTTTAAATCCTCAATAATTCCTTCTCTTATTTTAACATTGTAAAACAAAGTCCCTCTCGGCGCCTCAATTGCCCCAATCCCCTCACCGCTTCGGTTGATTGGTTCAATGCTTAATTTTTTATTCGCATCAAATTTATCTATAATTTGAGTCAAAATTCCCGGAGATTCTTCAAGACAATGAATTAATTCAATTGCTTGAGCTAAGATATTGTAAAAAGGATTGTATAACGGAAACTTCAAGCCCGATTTTTCCAATAATTTTTTTGCTTCGGGATTCAATTTTTCTGAATTATTATGTAAGCGAGCCAATGCCCCCACCATGTAGGTCTTTTCTTCAAAAAGAGTTCTTTTGGCTACTTTATCAAATGACTGAAATTCTTTGATTTGAAAGAAAAAATCTCGGGGTTGCATTGTACGAGCATCAACTTTCATTTCGCCTTCATAAATGGCATATTCATTGGGATTAGTCAAGGAAACAAAAGCAGTTTTTCGGGGAAAATCCGGATATTTCAATTTAATAAAGAACTCCCCTAATTTTATGGCTAAAGGCAAAATATTTTTACAATCTTCTGAAATCTGTTTTAATTTGTCTAAATCCGGGATTTTTCTTAAACCGCCAATTGCCGGAGTCAAAGGATGAACTGCCCGACCACCGATTGTTTCTACGATTTTATTGCCCACATCTCTGATTTTCACCGCATCGTGGGTTTTTTCCGGATAAGCATTTATCAATTCCAAATCGGTTTTAAAACCAAAAAAGTCAGACAAAGAAAAGAAAAACAAATGTAGGGAATGACTGCTTATTATCTGTCCGAGCATCATTAATTTTCTTAATAAAATTGCGCTCTCATCCAATCGCAAAGCATAAGCATTTTCCAATGACTTAAAAGCAGTCAAATTATGCACCACTGGGCAAACTCCGCAAATCCGACTGACAATTTCCGGCATTTCCTCGTCTCTTCTTCCTCTTAAAATTCCCTCAAACAACCTCGCGCCTTCCTCAATCTTGATTTTGGCGCCTCTAACATCGCCTCTGACAATATCAGCGGTAAAACTCGCATGCCCCTCAATTTTCGCAATGTGGTCAATTCTTATTCTCATAATGTCTACAAAATTACAAAAAAATACAAATATACAAATTTACTTTTGTAGATTTGTAGAAATTTGTACTTTCGTAGCCCTAATAATCTCATTCTTCTGCCCAAACCTTTCTAAGATAAAATTAATCTCTTTTTCACTAAGTCGTACTTTAACCATCAATGATTTTTTCATTGCCTCTAAATTAATTCCTTTTCTCGGACCGCGACAACCATCGCAGGGAAAATTAGAAGCTGGACAGGGTGCGCCGCAGCCTGCCAAACTAATTGCTCCCAAACAAGGTTTTCCTAAAAGCAACAAGCAATTTTTATTTTTTCTCACACATTCCTCGCAAACCGGTTTTTGAGGGATTTGAGGAATTTTATTGGTTTCCAATAATTCGTTTATCAATTTAAAAAATTCTTCTTTATTTATAGGACAGCCAGGAATTTCCAAGTCCACTTTTACCATTTCTTTAACTGACTTAATCTTGGGATTATCAATTCCGCGGATATTGGGATAAATTTGCCGAATTAATTTGTTTTTATTTCCGCGATAATCTTTTATTTCCTGTGGCCCACCCACACAAGCACACGCGCCAATAGCAATTAAAATCTTGGATTTTTTTCTCATAATTTTAAGTCTTTTTTTCTGTTCTTTGGTAATCGCCGTGCCTTCAACAATAGCAATGTCATATTTTTTCACATCAGGCAAACCCTCAATTAAGCGAAAATCGCCAATATTAACTTTGGTTAAAAATTCCAAAAACCTCTCTCCTAAATCAAAAATGCTCACCTGGCACCCCTCGCAACAGGTCAAAGATAAAATTGCAATAACCGGTTTCTTCTCTCTCTGCACCATAATTTGATTATAACACAAAATAAAATGAGCCCCGCAATTCATTTCTGCGAGGCTCTGAATTCTTCTGGGGTGTGACGTATTATGGTCTCTTCTTCTTCGCTTGTTATCGGGCATACGGCTACTTCCCCATGAAAACACATTCTTAGTTGCCTTACTTTTCCCGGCCGCACCATGCATTTTCTCGCTTCGTCACGCGCGAGATGACCAAATTGAAATCTGTTTAAAACTATTGTATTGTGGTATACAAACCAGTATCTTTTTACCACCTTTTCATTAATCTTAATAAGCCCCCAATCTCTGGCAATCTGCTCATAATACGGCCAAAACATGGTTTTTTCTATTGTCTGGAAATTTACTGGACAGGCAGCTCCGGCTGCAAATTTTTTAGTTAAAGCCAAGGCATTTTTGGTAATTTTCATATCTCCTCCTTTGGTCTTATTGCTCTGAAGATTTCTTCCGCTTCTTTGGACGGAATTTTTTTAATAATAAAGCCATTGCTGATTAAAGCAAAATCGCCGATTTTTATATCTTCCACCAGTTGTATATCAACTTCTTCTCTCTTGCCTTGAAAATCAGCAATGGCTTTATTATTTTTAATTGATAAAATTTTAGCAGGAATGCTCAGACACATAAAATTAACAATTAACCAACAACAGTTAACAGTTAAGAGTTAACTGTTAAGGGTTTTTTATACATGCCGGTCTGCTACGTTGGCAGCAGCATAGGCTTCGGGTTTAATTTTAACAAAGAACCCGCTACCCTTTATCATTCCCACAATTTCTCTAATCATGGCTTTGGTCGGTCCATTAACTCCAATATCAACGTGAATCTCCAACTCATTGCTGAAAATAATTTCTTTGTCTAAATCATTTTTGTTTTCTAAGCTTTTAAATATGTCGGAGATTGATTTACTCATATCTACTTTTATTTTATGGAGTTCAAGTTCTCTTTCCAACAATGCGCCAGCCAAAGCCAAAGAAATAGTTGCTTCCTGATAAATCCTACTTCTCAAATCCAGTTTTCTCTCATCGTAAATTCTTGACCAAAAATAGCGACCTCCTTTTCCTATCCTGTGAATAGCTACTACACAAACAAATTCCGCGCCTTTTACTTTTGCTTCTGAATCCGTCCCAATGGTTATTTTATATTGAGCTTCGGGATTCTCTTTCTTAAAATTAATCAAATCCCTAATAACCTGGCCCAAATTCAAAGCACCTTTACTCGGGCTGTAAAAAGTCCCTCCTTTTATTAAGTTTTTCAATTCATCTAAACTCATATTATTTAGTTTCTTCTGCGGGTACTTGCTCAATGGGAATCTCTTCGGGGAATTTCACGCCTGCTGGCTTACCCACTTTCAGATTAGCAATAATTTGTTTAATCTCTTCATTGTCGGGATTGAGCTCACTGATTTTTGTAAACTGCTCCAGGGCTGAATCTTTATTTCCTTCTCGGTCATAAAGCAATCCCAAGAAATAACGGGCATTGGAGAAATTGGCATCCAGAGTCACTGCTCGGAGAAACTCGCTCTTGGCTTTTTGATAATTTTTTGCCCGCAGATAAAGCACTCCCAACTGAAAAGCTATTCCAGTGTCATTGGGCAGGAGCTGTTTGTTAATTTCCATCTTAGCAATAGCTTCAGGTAATTTCCCTTGACGGTCAAAAACTACTGCGGACTGGAAATGGGCAGGGGCGTAGTCAGATTTCAAAGCAATTGCCTGATTGAATTTTTCCAAGGCTCTATCCCAATCCTCTGTGGCAATATAAATCTTGCCCCATTCAGTATAAGTAAAAGGATTAGATGGTTCAAGTTTAGCCGCCTCTTCAAAAGATTTTTCTGCCCACTCATCAGCCCCGTTAATAAAACCAATTATCTGCCCATAAATTTGACCTCTAATCAGCCAATTAGAAACATCCCGAGAGAATAAGCGGGTAGCTTGAGTAGCGGAATTAATGGCATTAATCGCATCTGCTTGAACCAGATTCACGCGCTGCTGTTGCTCTAAGTCAGTTCGATTGGCATCCTGGCTCATTTTAAGAATAAAAAGTTGAGCCAAGGTCTGATAAGTTCGGTCCTCGTAAGGATTAACCACTACCGAACTTAGTAATCTGCTTATTCCTTTATCTAAATCGCCTTTGCTTTGAATTATATCCAGTCCTCTTTTATATTTTACTTCAGCAATAAATCTTGTTCCCTCAATGTAAAGAAGACCGACCACAACAATTACGAGAACTACAAAAGAAATACTAGCAATAAGCAGGGTTTTGACCGGATGTCTTAGGGTGTAAACTTTTTCTTTTAAAATGCTCGTCTCGGCCAAATAAAAACTGAATAGAAGCCAAAAAACAAACAATAAAACCAAATTTTGAGGATAAAGAAACCAGCCAACTAACAATCCCAACCAGGCGGAAAATAGTCCTATTTCCAAAAATCGCTTTAGAATGTTTTCCCCTTCGGCTGCAGTTTTAATCAGTTGCTTTCCCGCTTTGATTATAAAGAGGACCAAAATTGCCAAAAAAGCTACTAATCCCAAAATTCCTAAATCAGAAGTTACTGAATAAATTTCCGCAGGCGGATTGGCAAATCGGATGTTCCAAAACAGAGTTTGATTAAGAGTTTTTGGCTTATATTTGCTGTAATCAACGACAAATGTTTCTGGACCAGTTCCTAAAATCGGTCTTTCTTGCAGGGCTTGTTTAACTATTCCCCAACCGCCTTTGTAACTTAAACTTACCTCAAAAGGCAGATTGGGTCGGAAAGGCATAACTGGTCTAAAAACCATAAAAATAAGGGCAATTGCCAATAAAACCATGGGCAAAGCAACCCAGCTGATGCCCTCTTTCAAGGCAACTACCCTCATCAGACCAAAAATTAATATAAAGACCATACCTATTCCTAAAATCAACCATAAAATCCAAAAATTGATGCTTACCAGAATTATCAAATTAAGCAAACCCAGAATTAATAAGAAAATTTTTATTTCTGTCTTTTTAAGAACGAAGAGTAAAGCAGTTACGAGAATTAAAATTATTGCTGATAAAATTCCTAAGGTATTGGCTGTCCCAATGGTGGTAAAAGAAGTGCTCTTGGCAAAATCCCAAGGAAGAATAAATCCGCCCCAAATCTGAATTAAGCCAAAAATCAGAGCAATGGTTGAGGAAATTAAAAAGGTAAAAAGCAAGCCGAAAATCCCTTTCAAGCCACGGAAATTATTTACAATTAAAACATACAAAGCCAAGAAGCATAAAATATTTATCAGGCTCGTGCTTAAATGGGTAGGCCAACCCACTAAACTGCCATAGGGTCTCAAAGAGAAAATTGTGGCAAAAATATAGATAAGCAGAAAAACCGCAAGAAAGATATTCAAAAGGTCGGTTCGCCATCTTAATTCCCCCTGACTAAGAACTTTAACCAGCCAAAGAATCAGGGTTATGGTAATTAGGAAAACCAGCAAGACCTGTTTATTAAACTCAAGCGCATTTGCGGTAATCGGCAAAAACCAGAGGGGAATAAGAAAAACTAAAATATAAATAAGGATTTTTATTGCCCCATCTAACGCCGAGGTGTCTTTAATTAAACCAAATTTTTGAAAAATTGATTTGAGAAAAGTTAATTTAATCATAAATTATGTTATAATTAATTATTATTACCATAATACCACAATACCACAATAATAACATATATGCAAAAAAAATACTATACAATCAAGCAAGCGGCAAAGCTTTTAGGGGTCACTCCCCTCACTTTGAGAAACTGGGATAAAAAAGGAAAATTAAGAGCTTACCGCCATCCAGTGAATAATTATCGGGTTTATCGGGCAGACCAGCTTGAACTTTTTGTAAGAAAAATGGAATTCAGCCGAGAAAAAAAGAATAAACGGAAAATAGATATTTACTAATTTTAAAAA
>Ga0172362_10002440_pt1 | contig 16151 bp, 16 predicted proteins | sample LakKivs1_kivu2a2_FD_114534 | JGI IMG/M metagenome (GOLD analysis project Ga0172362, IMG submission 114534) | Sediment microbial communities from Lake Kivu, Rwanda - Sediment s1_kivu2a2 | ecosystem: Environmental > Aquatic > Freshwater > Lake > Sediment | place: Rwanda: Western Province, Lake...
AGGCGGTCATTAACGAGGTCCGGCGGGCCACCAATGTCATCCTCTTCGTGGATGAGTTGCACACCCTCGTCGGCGCCGGCGGGGCCGAAGGCGCGATCGACGCCTCCAACGTCTTGAAACCGGCCCTCGCCCGCGGCGAGGTCCAGTGCATCGGCTCCACCACCCTGGACGAGTACCGCAAGTACATCGAGAAGGACGGCGCTCTGGAACGGAGATTCCAGACGATCATCGTCGAGCCGCCCTCCAAGGAAGAAACGTTCGAGATTCTGCGCGGCTTGCAGGATCGCTACGAGGCGCACCACCGGGTTCGTTTCACCAATGAGGCGCTCTTCCAGGCGGTCGAGCTCTCCACCCGGTACATCACCGGCCGGTGCCTGCCGGACAAGGCGATCGATGTCGTGGACGAGGCGGGCGCCCGCGTCCGTCTGAAGAACATGACGCCGCCGCCGGACCTGACCAAGATCGAGTCGCGGATTGAGGAGTTGCAGCGCGAGAAGGACGAGGCCGTCCGCAATGCGGATTACGAGCGTGCCGCGTCCCTGCGGGATGAAGCGCAGCAGCTCGTCGAGGAAAAGACCCAGCTCCACAAGCGCTGGTACGAGCAGAACAAGGAAGTGACCGGCGTCGTCGACAACGAGATCATCGCCGAGGTGGTCAGCAACATGACGGGCGTGCCGCTGACGAAGCTGGAGAAGAAGGAAACCCAGCGGTTGCTCGAGCTGGAGAACGAGCTGCACAAGACGGTCGTGTCGCAGCATGACGCGATCCAGGCGGTGGCCAAGGCCGTGCGGCGCAGTCGCAGCGGCATGAAGGACCCGAACCGCCCCATGGGCTGCTTCATCTTCCTCGGACCCAGCGGCGTCGGCAAGACGCTGCTCGCCCAGGCGCTGGCGGAGTTCATGTTCAACGACCGCAACGCCCTGGTCCGTCTCGACATGAGCGAGTTCATGGAGAAGCACAACGTCAGCCGGCTCGTCGGCGCCCCTCCGGGCTACGTCGGCTACGAGGAAGGCGGCCAGCTCACCGAGCGGATTCGCCGGCGGCCCTATGCCGTGCTGCTGCTCGACGAAATCGAGAAGGCCCATCCGGACGTCTACAACATGCTGTTGCAGATCATGGACGAGGGTCGCCTGACCGACAGCTTCGGTCGGAGCATCGACTTCCGCAACGTGGTGCTCATCATGACGAGCAACATCGGCGCCGAACTGATCAAGAACCAGGGCGGGTTCGGCTTCGGCAAGAAGTCGGCCGAGCACAGCTATGAGAAGATGAAGGACATCCTGTCGAAGGAAGTCGAGCGACACTTCCGGCCGGAGTTCCTCAACCGTGTCGATGACACGATCGTCTTCCACCCGCTGACCCGGGACGACCTCCAGACCATCGTCGACTACGAGCTGAACAAGGTGTTCAAGCGTCTGACCGAGCACGGGCTCCGACTCGAGCTCTCGCCGGCGACGAAGGAGTTCCTGATCGACAAGGGGTACAACCCCGAGTTTGGCGCCCGGCCGCTGCGTCGTGCCATCGAGCACTACATCGAGGACCCGCTCTCCGAGGCGGTCCTGGCCGGCAAATTCCGGGGCAAGAACCTCGTCAAGATCGACGTCCAGGACGAGGAGCATCTGAAGTTCGAGGGCGAAGAGGTTCCCGAGCCCGAGAAGGCCAAGAAAGAGGTCGTACCGTCCCGATGACAATAAGGGGCTTCCCCAGCGCGGAAGGATGCGTTGGGGACTCCAAGGCCCATTCGGCCCTTGTGAAGACCCAACAGGCCGTGCCGCAGGCAGACTGCCGCACGGCCTGTTTCCTTTTTGTAGGTGAGTCTATCTCAGAACATTCGGCTCTGCGAAGGCCCTCTGAGCGGCGAAAAGGCCCGTGAATCGCGGCACCGCCATCCACGCCACCGTGCCATCCAGACGCAGAACCACATACCCGTCCGCCAGGAACGAGGCGGGATACCGCTTGTGGGAGTAGGCGAGGATGGTGTCGGCCGGCGCGTCCAATCCGATCCACAGCGCGCGGTATCGAACGTTGCCCAGACGAACGGCCCCTTCCACTCGGCCCTTGACAGCGCTGACAAAAGACTCCGCCGGCAACGACCCGTACTGCCGACGATACTCAAGGATTTGGCGGCCAAGCTGATCCATCGCGCGCATGGCCTCGGAACGGTTGACGTAATCCTTGAGATGGATCAGCCCGATGACCGCCAGAACCGTCGCGGCCAGCACCAGCGACGACTCGGTTAACAGGGTTCTCTGGCGTCTGTTCACGGCCAATCACCAGACCAGGAAGGCAAGAAGGTGAAAAGCAGAAAGGCAAAAGAGGCTCTTCGGTCTCAGCTTCCTACTCTTGCCCTCTCCCTTCCTACCTGACTCTTACTCGGTTTGCCTCGACCCGGAGCCGGCCTTCCGCGAAGAGCCGGATGGCGCGCGGATAAGCGACGCATTCCTGCTCGAAGACCCGCTCGGCCAGGGTATCCGGCGTGTCGTCGTCCTGCACCGGGCAGGTTCGCTGCACAATGATCGGGCCCCGGTCGTATTCGTTGGTGCAGAAGTGTACGGTGCAGCCACTGACCTTGCAGCCGGCGGCCAGCACCGCCTCGTGCACGTGATGGCCCCACATGCCCTTGCCCCCGAAGCACGGCAGCAAGGCCGGGTGGATGTTCATCACGCGATTTTCGTACTGCGGCGGGATCTTCCAGAGGCACAGCCATCCGCCCTGCACGATTAGATCGACGCCGGCGGCCCCGAGTTCCTCCTCCAATCGCCGGCTGAACCCCTCGATATCCGGGAAGTCCTTCTTGCGGACGATCTTCACGGGCAGGCCAGCCTTGCGGGCCCGTTCCACCCCGGCGACCGTGGAGAGCGAGCTGATGACGATGGCGATCTCGGCAGCGAGCTCGCCGCGACGGATGCTCTCGAGGATATTGAGCAGGGTCCGGCCGCCGCCGCTGATGAGGACACCCAGGCGGATCGTCTTCCGGCGTGATGTATCCTGTGGCTTCCGGTCCATCTCCTGCCGCCGGTCTTCCCCCTTCTCCTCGACGTCGTGCCCGGCGTCCAAAGCTTCATTGACCAGTCGGTCGGCCTCCTCGTTCTTGTCGCGTGTGACGTGCAGGACGAGGCAGCTCTCGAAGCCCCGGCGCAGCTCGTCGACCTGGTCGAATAGCGGCCGAATCGCAGCGCTCTTGACTTTGTACGAGCCCTGGAGCTGGCGGACCATCAACTCGCTGTCGGTGTACACAGTCAGGTCCGTGGCTCCCAGGCCGCGGGCGGACTCCAGGGCTCGGAGCAGGGCGGTGTATTCGGCGACGTTGTTCGTGGTCCTGCCCAGAAACAGCGCCCGGGCCTGCAGCCGGTGGCCGGCGTCGTCCTCGATCACGAAGCCGGCAGCCGCCGGTCCCGGGTTGCCCCGGCTCCCGCCATCGGTGCGCACGACCAGTTTCATACCTGCATCTGAGAGCTGCTGAGCACCAGGATTCGGGTGCAGTTCGGACAGCGAATGAGGTCGTCGCGGGTCATCAGCAGGTTGACGCTCTCGGCGGTGATCCCCATGAAGCAGCCGCCGCAACTGTAGGTGCCGTTGCGCCCCTCCTGCCCTTCGATCTGCACCACGACCTCGCCGTCGTAGGTCTCGGCCACCCGCTTGAAGACCTTCAGCGGTTCGGGCGGGATCGACTTGGCGACCTCGTTCCACTCCGCCTGGATCTTGGCGATCTCGGCCTCGTGTTCGACGGCCGAGGCCTCGGATGCTTTCCGCGTCAGCTCGAGCTGCTGCTTCTGCTCGTCGATCTGCCGGCGGATGTTCTCGCACTCCGCCTCGTCCGTTTCCACGGCCTTCATCAACTCCAGGATCTGGCTTTCGAGCTTGGAGTTGTCGGCCCGCGTCGTGTTCAGTTGGGTCAGGACGGCGGCGTATTCCTTGTTGTTCTTGGCGGTGTTCAGCGCGGCGCGGAGCTTGCTGACCTCCTCATCCCGCGCCTTCAACTCCAGCTCCAGGCGGCTGGATTGCACCTTGGTCAGTTGCAGTTCCTCTCGCTTGGCTTCGAGAGCGTTTTGAAGGCTGCGGATCTGGTTCTCCTGGATGATGACGCTTCTTCTGCTGCGGGACAGCTTGGCCTTAGCGGCCCGCAGACGATTCTCAACACTTTGAAGTTTGATCAGGCCATGCAATGTGGGTCCCATGTATTCTCCTCATGGCTCGGGTCGGCGCGCCCATCGTCGCAACGGCCCGACGCCATAGTTCTGAACCGTTTATTATCTGCGGGCCGGGGGGCCTCCGCAACCAAAAATTGCACGGGCCGGGGAGATATTTTTCCGGCCGCAGGACCGGCCCGGCTGCGGCGGTGATCAGGCATGGACGGCCGCGATGGAATCTGCTACAACGACGTACCCGGCCGCGGCTCGCGAACGGCGCTTCGAGTCGCGCCGGGGCCGGGCCGAGCGTCGGGTCCAGGAACGGGAAGGGGTGTCGGAAGAAAGGTACGGGTCTCACGGGGACGCAGGGGACGGACAGGACCGATGAGAATGAAAGACTTGCTGCGACAACTGATACAGGCCGATTCCACGCCGGCCAAGGGCGAGGTCTTGGCCGCCGAAGTCATCGCCACCTATTTCCGTCGGCACGGCATCGATTGCCGGGTCGATCAATGGGACGGCAATCGGGCCAACGTCGTCGCGCACGTCCCGACCGGCGGGCCGCGTCCGGCCCTGCTCTTTGTCTGCCATCTCGACGTCGTCGGTCCGGGGGAGGAGGACTGGATCCACCCGCCGTTCGGGGCCGTCGAGGACAAGGGGAAGATCTACGGCCGGGGCACCACCGACATGAAGGGAGGAATCGCGTCGGCCATCGAGGCCATCTGCCGGGCGGTCCGTGCCAAGACGCCGTTGCAGGGAGACCTCCTCTTCGCCGCCACCGCCGGCGAGGAGACCGACAGTGCGGGCGTCCTGCGCTTCATGCAGGACCGGGATGGGCTGCCGCCGCTGGCGGGCATCGTGGTGCCCGAGCCGACGGATTTCGCCGTGGTCACGGCGCACCGCGGCCTGTTCTGGTTGAAGATCGCCACTAAGGGCAGAGCGGTCCACAGCTCCATGCCGGAGCGAGGAGTCAACGCGATCAGATCGATGAAGCGGGTGCTCGACGAGCTGGAACGGTACCGGATCGAAGCCAAGCCGCACCCCCTGCTGGGCAACTGCTCGATGAGCATCAACATGATCGGCGGCGGCGAGGCGATGAACGTCGTGCCCGACCGCTGCCTCCTCGGCGTGGACATCCGCACGCTGCCGGGGCAGGATCACGAGACGATCCGGTACGACTTCGAACGCCTGCTGGCGGGACTCCGGACCAGCGTCCCCCAATTCGAGGGGGAGCTGCTCGTCGACCGTTCCGTCCCCGCCTTGGAGACCGATCCCGAGGACGAATTCGTCAAGACGTTCTGCTCGGCCGTCCAGGTCGATCTGACCAATGCGATCGGCTTCACCACCGATGCCCCGCATCTGCTGGCGCTGGGAGCCCCCATCGTGATCTATGGTCCCGGCAAGCCTAAAATGTGCCATCAAGTGGATGAGTACATCGAGGTCGCCGATCTGCAAAAGGGAATAGACGTATTCCAGCAGGTCATTCGCACCGTCCTCAGGTAAGTCATGGGTACCGGCCTGACGTTCCGATCCGCAGCAGAATACGCACCCGGGACCGTCTACGCCATCCTGGCGGAATGCTATGCCACCCTCCGGGACGTGACATTGGACGATAGTCTCAGGCGATTCGACCGGGAGGTCTTCGCGTCCCCCGGCACGGTCGGAGCCTGCTCCTTCATCTCGTCCGTCGAGGAACAGATCGTCGGCTTCTTCTCCTATGATCCGCGTCAAGGCCCGGAGATCGGCCTCATCGGCCACAACGGGGTCATGCCTCCCTTTCAGGGACGGGGCTACGGAACGCAACAGATTCTGGAGATCCTCCGCCTGCTCACCTTGCGTCGATTTGTCCGCGTCCGCGTCTCGACTTCCGAACACCCGTTCTTCGCGCCCGCGCGGCGGATGTACGAAAAATGCGGTTTTCGTCGGTCCGAGAGAGCGCCCGCCGACCGGAGCCGCCACGGCATCGTCTACTACGAACGAGTGCTCGCGCGGAAATCCTGAGTGTCTGTGAAAAGAAACGGGCATGCGCGCAGGGATAGCAGGACCGCGACCGCCGACGGTAGTATCCTCCTCCGATCGCGCCCCACTCTGGGTCTGTCATTCCCGCGCAAGCGGGAATCCATCCCCTCAGCGGCATCGCCTCCCGCGGTTCCTGGATCCCTGCTTTCGCAGGGATGACAATGTCGCGCCGCCCGACTTCGCGATGCCCGGAAACCTGCACAGACACAATTCTAATGCCTTTCATGATTTTTCTCGATATTTGGACTTGACATCGATTGTCCAGTTCTATAGGATCGGGTTGTTCTCATCGTTTTGTGCGGATTTTTTCATGATTCGACTTAGGGACAACAGGCATCAGCATCTGACGCGTCACGCTGTGACGACGCAGATTCTGTGCCTGCGCCTGCCGGCCGGGGCTGCCATGATTTGCGCTATGATCGTGAAGGTAGCCCCGGGAAAGGAGAGTGCTCCCTAAGAAGGACCAGGTAACCAGCCGTAAAGTGGACCGAGCCTTTCAGGGAGCACGAGACCCTGAAAGGCTTTTTTTATTGGCGGGATTGGACCAGCAAAGCGAGGGGCTTTGCGAGGATGTGGGAGGTTTGTCGCATGATAAGGGTCAGAGAGATGGACATCGAATTCTACCGTCACTATTTCGATTCGCTCGAGGCGGCCCGAGGGCCCGCATGGCGCTACGATGAGACGAAGGCATGCGGCGCGAAGTTCAACAACTTCCTCCTGGCCCGGATTTACGACACGTACCACCAGATGTTCCGAGACTACCGGCGGGAAGCGGAGCAGATCGTGGCATCACTCGGCCTGGCCCCTTCGGCGACGGTGATCGACATGGGCTGCGGCACCGGCGCGTTCGCTGTCCACGCGGCGCCGCACTACCGCAAGATCTATGCGGTGGATATCGCTCCCGCGATGCTGAACCGGGCCCGCCGAAAGGCCCGAAGAGCCGCCTTGACGAATATCGAGTTCCGCCGCGGCGGATTCCTGAGCTACGAGCACCCGGACGATCCGGTCGATGCCGTGGTCTCGGTCCTGGCGCTGCACCATGTGCCCGACTTCTGGAAGCTCGTGGGTCTGCACCGCCTGGCGTCCATGCTGCAACCCCGCGGGCGGCTCTATCTGTTGGACGTGGTCTTCTCGTTCGACATGGCCCGGTACGAATCCGGCATCGCGCGGTTCATCCAGAAGATGAGCCTCGATATGGGCCCGGACGGGCGCGGCTCGTTGGAGATGCACGTACGCGAGGAGTACAGCACGTGTCACTGGATCATGGAAGGACTGCTCGCCAGCGCGGGCTTCCAGATCGATGCCGCCAACTACATCAATGAGTTCCTTGCGGGGTATCTATGTACCAAGAAAACCGAGTTCGCGCCGGTCAGACCCTTGACCGGCGCAGCATCACAGCTACGCTAATCCGAGAGCATCTGTCCGGCGCAGGTGTCGCGCCGAGACATCCGGGAGAATGGTTCATGACGAAGGCTGATCCCGAGCTCCGGGAGTTCCTCACGACGGACCTGTTCGCCGTCAAGTCGCTGGTCCATCGGACGATCGCGGTCTGCTATCCGGGGCACTATTGCCTGGAGGCGGTTCGCTTCTTCGCCAACTATCACAGCGAACAGGCCATCCTGCAGGACGCGAAGGAGGGCTGCACACTCGTTCTCGACCGGGCGGGTCGGATCCTCGGGACCGGCACGCTGGTCGGCGATGAGATCAAGCGGCTCTTCATAGAGCCCGGCCTGCAACGGCACGGCCTGGGCCGGCTCATCATGCAGCGACTGGAGTCGAGAGCGATATCACTGGGCATCGGGACGGTCCGATTGGACGCGTCACTGCCCGCCAAGGCGTTCTATGATAGTCTCGGTTACACCACCCTCGGGGAGACCTTCCTGAGCGTGGAGAACGGCCGGCGTCTGGACTATTTCAAAATGTGCAAGACCCCCTCATAGAACGGATCTCACGATGTCATGGCGAGGAGCGCAGCGACGAAGCAATCTCAATCTCCCGAGTGGGAGATTGCTTCGCTTCGCTCGCAATGACATGGATTCAAGGAGACAGCTATGGCAGCGAATTCTTTTCACATTGTCGATGTCTTTGCGGAACAGAAGTACGCCGGCAATCAACTCGCGGTCTTTACCACTGTGCAGGGACTGTCGAGCGACGACATGCAGAAGATCGCGAAGGAGATGGGATTCTCCGAGACGACGTTCCTCCTGTCGCATACCCCGCGTGACGGCGGGTACGACGTGCGAATCTTCACGCCCGCGGTGGAGGTGCCTTTCGCCGGGCACCCCACGCTGGGAACCGCGTACGTGATCCGACGGGAGATCCTCCGGGCCCCCGCCGCGCAGGTCCGGCTCAATCTCGAGGTGGGACAGATTCCGGTGTCCTTCGGGCGGGCGGGAGAACCGGACGTCCTGTGGATGAGGCAGCACCCGCCCCGTTTCGGCCCGACCTGCGCCCCGGGCGAGGCGGCGGATATCCTGGGACTGTCCCTCGCGCAGATCGATGCCCGATTCCCGGTGCAGGAGGTCTCCACGGGCCTGTGGTTCGTGATTGTCCCCCTGGTGAATCTGGACGCCCTCCAGCGGGCGAAGATCGCCAGGGACAAGTACTTCGCCTTCATCGAAGACCATCAGGCGAAGGCGATCCTGGTCGTCTGTCCCGAGCCGTACCACCCGGGAAACGATCTCAGTGTCCGCGTGTTCGTCCCCTACGCCGGCATCGAGGAGGACCCCGCCACCGGCAGCGGCAACGGCTGCCTCGCGGCCTGGCTCGTGCAGCACCGGTACTTCGGACGCAGCGACATCGACGTTCGCGTCCAGCAGGGCCACGAGATCGGCCGGCCTTCCCGAATCTACCTGCGCGCGAAGCAGGAGAGCGGTACCATCGCGGTGAACGTCGGCGGCAGAGTCATCCCCGTTGCCCGAGGAGAATTCGTATAATGGCGACCGACAGAGAACGGACCGCATGTTGCGGCCTCTACTGCGGGGACTGCATTCCCTCGAATCAATCCCTGTTCGACACGGCGGCGGCATTGAGACAACAGCTTGAGGACTGCCAATTCGCTGAGTACGCCCGCTACAAGAGTGCGAGCAATCGGACCTTCAATGCCTATGAGGCGTTTCGCGAGGTACTGGACGCGATAGTGACGCTGCGGTGCCCACGAACCTGCTTCCACGGTGGCGGGAAACCGGACTGCGCGATTCGCCTCTGCGCGCAGGGCCAGCGGCTGGAGGGCTGCTGGCAATGCACGGACTTCGAAACGTGCGAACGTCTGGAGCCCATGTCGATCTGCCATGGCGACACCGTGAGACACAACCTGCGGATGATTCGACAGCATGGGGTCGAGCACTGGTCCGGCGCCAGAGGCAGACACTACGTGTGGCACAAGTCAAACCCGAGAGAGTGAGGAACCGGACATGGATTCATATCGAGTCGATTTCGGATCGATGCTATGGGAGCAGAAGGGAGCCGGCGTCAGGTGTAAAGCCTATGAGCAGGACGGCCGGAGGGTGCGGCTGGCGGAGTTCTCACGCGCCTTCGTCGAGCGGGACTGGTGTACCAAAGGACACATCGGATATGTGCTCGAAGGCAGAATCGAGGTGGACTTCCACGGCCGGGCAGTGGCCTTCCGCGCAGGCGATGGCCTGTTCATACCCCCCGGCCGCGAGCATGAGCACAAGGCGAGAGCGCTGACGGAATCAGTCACCGTCGTTCTGGTCGAGAACCTCTGATTACGGAGGCAGACCGTGACGGGTTTGAAGTTGATCCCAGTGGCTTGTGGACAAGATGTAGAGCGAATTCGCGAGTTGTTCGTAGCGTACCAACGGGACTTGCCTTTCGATCTCTCGTTCCAGAACTTCACGGAAGAACTGGCCGCCCTGCCCGGCCGCTATGCCCCGCCCGCCGGCCGACTGTTGCTGGCGAGATACGATGGCGGTCCCGCCGGTTGTGTGGCCCTGCGACAGATCGGCGACGATCTCTGCGAGATGAAACGGCTGTTCGTCCGGCCGGCGTTTCGTGGCCGGGGGATCGGCAGGGCTTTGGCCGAGGCGATCATTGAACAGGCCCGGCGGATCGGGTATAAGCGTATGTGTCTGGATACAGTGCTGGAGCCCGCCCAGAGCCTGTATCGATCGCTGGGCTTTCGGGAGATCCCGCCGTACCAGCACGTGCCGATCGACGGCGTCGTCTTTATGGAGCTGGAACTCTGATGACTGTGCACTTCAAGAAGTACCACGGGCTGGGCAATGACTACCTCGTGATCGATCCGAACGTCCGGGATTTCGCCATGACCGAGGCCAACATCCGCCTGATCTGCGACCGGAACTTCGGCGTCGGCTCGGACGGCATCCTCTACGGACCCCGGCTCGAGCCGGACGCGGAGCGGCCTTCCGGTCCGAGGCTGCCGTCGCTGCGGATCTTCAATCCCGACGGCAGCGAGGCGGAGAAGAGCGGCAATGGACTCCGCATCTTCGCCAAGTACCTCTTCGAGAGGCGCTACGTCCACACCAAGAGCTTCCGGATCAAGACGCTCGGCGGCATCGTGGATGTGCAGGTCCAGGACGATACCGCCAACCTGATCCGCATCAATATGGGCCCAGTGACGTTCATCAGCAACGAGATCCCCGTCGCGGGTGAGCCACGGGAGGTCGTCAACGAGCCCCTGGACATCGACGGCGTCGAATACCGGGTGACCTGCCTGTCCCTCGGCAACCCGCATTGTGTGATCCCGATGCCCGACGCGGAGCAGCACTTGGGACATGACGTCAGCGAGGCGACCGCCCGCGCGCTGGGGCCGCACGTCGAGAACCACCGGATGTTCCCGAACCGCATCAACATGCAGATCGTGCGGGTAATCGACCGGGCCAACATCGACATACGCATCTGGGAGCGCGGGGCCGGTTATACGCTGGCCTCGGGCAGCAGCTCCTGCGCCGCGGCCGCCGCCGCCCACCGACTCGGGCTCGTGGACCAGGACATCACCGTCCACATGCCCGGCGGCACGCTGCATATCGAGATCGGCGACGACGGCCAAATCCACATGACCGGCCCGGTCGAAGGGACCTTTGAGGGCTCCTTCCATCAGGACCTGCAAAAGAGACTCGCTGAGTTCAACCATGGGTGAAACGCGGTGGCCCAGATTGCGGCCTGCGACCAATGCCGACGGCGGGCAAGTGAGAGACCTCGTCTTCACGGTCCTCGGCGAATACGGTCTGCAGCCTGACCCTGGCTGCACCGACGCCGACCTGGACAACATCGAGCAATCGTATCTCAAACGAGGCGGTGTGTTCTACGTTCTCGAGGAGTCCAACGGGGCCATCGTCGGCTCTTACGGCCTGTATCCGATGGAGGCGGGGGTCTGCGAATTGCGAAAGATGTACCTGCACCGGGCCTGTCGCGGCCAAGGCTTCGGCCGGCGCTTGTTGGAGGATGCCCTGGCCCACGCGCGACGGTTAGGATTCCGCAGAGTCACCCTCGAAACCGCCTCCGTCCTGAAAGAGGCCATCCGCCTGTACGAACGGCACGGTTTCAAGCCGTACAAGGCCGAGCATCTGTCCCGTCGCTGCGACCAGGCGTATGCGCTCGATCTGAATCAGAAGGTGAACTGATCCCGGAAGGCGGCCTGAAAGTTATAGACGTCGTTGAAGTCGTCGATGGAATCCGTGGGCTGGGCGCTCATCCATTCGTAGTCAATGAGGGTATAGACGATCTCGCCGAAGTCGCGCGTCGTTTTGATACCCCACGACCGAAGCACGAGCATGGCGAGACGGCCGTATCGTTCGACCGCCATCCTTCTCAAGCCCTCGCATAGGGTCTGGCCGCTGACGTGACGAGGCTCCTTCGAGATGTTCTGGACCGTGTAGCCGAGACCCTCGTACACGAACTTGAACGCCACCGGACTGTAGAGCCCGGTCTCGCGGGCGATCTCCTCGATGCTCTTCTTCATGACCCGTCGATTCTACGAGATCTTCTGTCCCGGCGTGGCCCCGGCGTCGGGCGAAAGGACGAAGATGTCCTGGCCGCCGGTGCCGGAGGCGAGAATCATGCCTTCGGACAGGCCGAACTTCATCTTGCGCGGTTTGAGATTCGCGAAATACACCACCTGTCGGCCGACCAGGCTCTCCGGCGCATAGGCGGTGGCAATACCTGCCATGACATTCTTCTGGCCTAAGCCGACGTCCAGGACCATGTGCACCAGCCTGTCGGCGCCGGCGACGCGCTCGGCGCTGACGACCCGGGCCACGCGGAGATCGATCTTGGCGAAATCCTCGATCGTGCATTCCGGTTTGATCGGCTCGATCCCCCCCGTCTGCGCCGGCACCGGGCTCGCTGCCACTGGGGCTTGGCCTTCTTTGCTTTCCTCGACCATAGCGGTTACCTTCTCCTCGTCAACTCGTTCGAACAATCGCTCAAACTCCCCGATCTGATGATTCTCCAACACGTCCTCGACACCCGCAAACTGTAGCGGATCGATCTCCAGGAACTTCTCGACCTTCTGCGCGAACCGCGGCAGGATCGGCTTGAGGTAGATCGCCAGGACCCTGACTGCATTCAGCACGGCGGTCAGCGTGGTCTGCGTCTTCGCCCGGTCCGTCTTCACCGTCGTCCAAGGCTGGTTCTGTTCGACGTAGCGGTTGGCGTCGTCGGCCAGGGCGCTGATGGTCCGCACGGCCGCGGCGTAGTTCAGACTCTCGTAGCCCGCCACGATCTGTGCCTTGGCGCCGGTCAACTTCGCGAGGAGCTGCCGGCCGTTCTCATCGAGCGTGCCGAGCCGACCGCCGAACTGCTTGCGGAGCATGGGGCCCGAGCGGGACGCCAGGTTGGCGTACTTGCCCACCAGGTCCGAGTTGGTCTTGCCGATGAAGTCCTGGATGGCCAGGTCGATGTCCTCGACGGCCTCCGTCAGCTTGCTGGCATAGTAATAGCGAAGATACTCCGGGTCCAGGTGCCGCGCATACGTGCTGGCCTTGATGAACGTCCCGCGGGACTTGCTCATCTTCTCGCCGTTGACGGTGAGGAATCCGTGCACGAAGAGCTTGTTGGCGGTTTTGAAACGCGAACCCATGAGCATCGCCGGCCAGAACAGGGCATGGAAGTACATGATGTCCTTGCCGATGAAGTGGTACAGCTCGTTGGCCGGGCTGTTCCACAGCTCGTCGAAGTTCAGGCCGTGCCGATCGCAGTAGTTCTGGGCCGAGGCCATGTAGCCGATGGGGGCGTCGAGCCAGACGTAAAAGAACTTGTTCTCTTCGCCGGGGATTTGGAAGCCGAAGTACGGCCCGTCGCGGGAGATATCCCAATCTTTCAGGCCGGCCTTGAACCATTCCTCCAGCTTGTTCGCGACCGACTTCTGGGTGTGCCCGCCGGCAAACAGGTCCTTGAGCTGCTTCTCATAATCGGCCAGCTTGAAGAAGTAGTGCTCCGAGGTCTGAAAGACCGGCGCCGTCCCGCACAGGGCACAACGAGGCTGCACCAGGTCGATGGTCCGATACGTCGCTCCGCAGACCTCGCAGGAATCCCCATACTGGTCCAGCGCTCCGCAGCGGGGGCAGGTGCCGCGCACGTAGCGGTCCGGCAGCGGCATCTTGTCCGTCTCGCAATAAGTCTGCTCGACCGGCCGCTTGACAATCGAGCCGGCCGCACGCAGCCGGCTGAAGATCAGCTCGCTCAATGCCTGGTTCTCGGGGGAATGCGTCGTATAATAATTGTCGAACTCCACCTGGAACTCCGCGAAATCCGCCGTATGCTCCTGGTGGATTCGCGCGATGAGCTGCTCGGGCGTGATGCCGGCGTTGCGGGCGCTGATCATGATCGGCGTGCCGTGCGTGTCGTCCGCGCAAAAGTAGAAGCACCGGTTTCCACCCATCCTCTGGAAACGGACCCAGATGTCGGTCTGGATGTACTCCACGAGGTGCCCGATGTGGATGGGCCCGTTCGCATAAGGCAAAGCCGACGTCACGACGATCGTCCGGGGCATTTCTCTCCTTATCTTACTCCTGCGGCTCCAGGTCGTCAGCAGATGGGTTCACGTTGGGGGACTCCTCGAGAGGGCCTTCGGAATCCTCTTCGCGATCCGGTGGTTGGGTCTCACGGATCGGCGGCTCCTCGCCGCGATCCTCCGGCTGGGGCGCGGGCTCGGAACGCGGCTCACCGCGTCTACACTCCCGCCCGGCTTCTCTCGACGGCCTTCGATTCCCGTCGGGGCCCCCTTCTCCTGGCGGCGCCGGCCTCTCGTCCCCCTCGCGCCGATTCGCCCTCGGCCCAGAGGGCCGCGGCGCATCCGGGGGGGGCGTCTTCCGGGCGGCCGAAGCGGGCAGGACCGTCACCTCGTCGACCGGGAAGGAGGCCTTGTCGCCGCTGGCGTACTCGACCATCACAAGCTGAGTCAGAATCTGGGAATCGATGACCTTGCCTTCTCCCTTGTCGGTCTGGACGAGCGCCCCTTTCTTGGGCAGGTTCTGCTTGAGCTCCGTGTAGGTCTGGTCCTCATACCGCAGGCAACACTTCAGCCGGCCGCAATAGCCGGAGATCTTGGAGGGGTCCAGGGTGGCCTTCTGCATCTTGGCCATCCGCATGTTCACCGGCTTGAGCAACTGCAGGAACTGGAGGCAGCAGCACTCCCGCCCGCAGCTCTCCACGTCGCCCAGCACCTTGGCCTCGTCGCGGGAGCCGATCTGACGCATTTCGATCCGCGTCTGGTACTCCTGGGCCAGCTTGCGAACCAGTTCGCGGAAATCGACGCGGCCCTCGGCCATGAAGTAGAAGACGATCCGCTCGCCGCCGAAGATGTGCTCGGCGTCGATGATCTTCATCCGCAAATTCAGCTCTCTGGCGATTCGCGTGCAGCTTTCGATCTCCTCGGCGGTGATGGCCTGGAGATGCTGCTCCTCGCTGATGTCGTCGGCCGTCGCGAGACGCACCACCTTGCCCACCGGCTCGGTGTTGAATTGGATCTCGCTGGTGACGTAGTAGCTGGCCACCTGCTCTTCGCTGAGTCGGAATCGGCCGTCCTTGTAGTGGCTCAACTGGCCCACGAGGTGGCCGAGCTCGAGCCCTTTGTCCGTCTTGACGACCACGCGGGTCGGCGTCTTGGGCACCTGCGTCTCATTGTGCTCGAAGAGCCCGAGATTGTTCATGCGGCCGTAGCGGACCAGCAGGAACTTCCTGTTCTTGGCCGGCTTGGTCTTGGCCGGGGTTTCCTCTGTCATCGAAATATCCTACTCTGAGGCCCTCCGGCGCATCGCCCGACGGGCCTCCTGTTGAAATGCCGCCAACTCTCATGTCAGCGCTACGCGACCATTATAGCCGACCGTGCTATTCGGAACAAGAGCCGCTCGAGAATTAGCCGGTCGTTGACGTTGGCGTCGAGCCAGCGGAGCATCTCGTAGCCCTCCCGGACCCCTTCGATGGCCTGCTCGGGCCCCAGACGGCCGGCCAGCGCGGCAATCTGGTCCGCCTGGTCGGCGTTGACGAGAGATCGCCCCGGCGCGACGTGATGGATCGCCGCGTCGTACAAAGCGGAGATAACGATCTGGATCAGGGTGCTCTGCGCCCGGCGGGTCAGATCGCTCTTGCTCGTGGCTTTCTCAGAATTCGCCCAGCCGGCGGCGATCTGCCTGGCCTCCTCCTGTATCCGCTCGACGATCCCCGGCACCTCCGATAACGTGTAGTCCGCCAGGGATGCGATCAGGGCCCTCTTGCTGCCGAAGAGCCCTACGCCCTCGCGTTCGAGCCGGGCCCACTGACAGGCCAGCCCGAGACTGCCCTGGGCCAGCCGGGCGAAAAACGTCGCCTCCTTGGGACCGAGACCCGAGCCAGTCAGGTGGGCGACGATCCGCGCCTGATCGACGGGTCCGAATCGGATGATCTGACAGCGGGACTTGATCGTCGGCAGCAGCTTCTCGAGGCGCGTGCACAGCAGAATGATCGTGCAGTATGACGGCGGCTCCTCCAGCACCTTCAACAGAGCATTCTGCGAGTGCCCGTTCAGTTTTTCCGCCTCGC
>Ga0172362_10002442_pt1 | contig 16143 bp, 11 predicted proteins | sample LakKivs1_kivu2a2_FD_114534 | JGI IMG/M metagenome (GOLD analysis project Ga0172362, IMG submission 114534) | Sediment microbial communities from Lake Kivu, Rwanda - Sediment s1_kivu2a2 | ecosystem: Environmental > Aquatic > Freshwater > Lake > Sediment | place: Rwanda: Western Province, Lake...
CCAACGACCAATAGAATCACAGCAGTCATTCTCGCCTCTCCCTTCGTTCGATGAATCCAAGTCATCGTCACCTTGATGCCACGCAATTTGCCTCGCGGTTGTCGCCGCGCCGGGCGTTTGACCACGCCCAGCGGCTGTAATGATTTGTCCAAATCGCCCGTCCGCTGTCAAGCGCCGTCCGGCCGGGCGGCGGCCCCTAAAGGAGTCCCCAGCGCTTGCGAAGGAACCACTCGAGGCCGAAGAGCGCGACAAGGGGCAGGAGGACCCAGTACGACGCCCAGAGCGGCTCGAATTCTCGGAGTACCTCGCGGGTGGTCTCCGGCGGGAAGAGGCCGATGACATCCGTTATCCGGTCGGCGGCAAGCATCCTGCCGCCGGTGGCCGAGGCAAGCATCTCGAGGGCGACGGGGTCGGCCTCGCGCGAAAGCGCCTCGGGGGTCTTGTCGGAGACGGTGAACTGGGCCGAGACGATGCCCGCGACCGAGCGAACGTGGAGGGCGTACTTGCCCGGCGCCGAAACGCGGAATCGGGCGCGGTAGAGCCCCGGGGCGCCCGCTTGGCGCGGGAAGACGACGTTGAGGCGCGCGCCGTCCGGACTTTCGAGGACGCCTTCGGCGGCGGGGTCGTCGAGAGGCATGCCGAGGCCGTTTTCGAGGTAGGCGGTTGCGAGGGCGTCAGCGCCGAGGGGGTATTCGTCGGCGGAAAGGATGAGTTCGCCGGAGGAGGCACCCGAGAAGAGCCTGCGCGCGCCGAGGTAGCGCACGAGTTGCGCCCAGAGGCGGTAGAGGCAGCGGTCGCCGCCGGCGCTGCGCCATCGCCAGAGTTCATCGGTGGCGACGAGGATAGTTCGTCCGCGGCCGAAAGGCTGCTCCACTATGACGGGGTAACCACCCGGCGCGCTTTCGGCGAGGACGACCGCCGCGGGGCGGGGCCGCACGCGCTGGAGCCAGAGGATTCTCGGGAGCCGAGCGTAGAAGGCCTTCTGGTCGCCCTGCGAGAGCGTAAGGGCGGGATTCGCCGCGCCGGCGTCGGTGAGCGCGATCGACAGGCCATCCGCGCTTGCCGGCGCGAGGCCGGCGTAGTCGGCGGGAGAGAGTTCGGCGAGCGGCCCGGCCGTGTAAGCCGCGGGATTGAAATTCGCGCCGCCCACGAAGAGTATGCCGCCCCCGCCCTCGCTCACAAACGCGCGGAGGCTGTCCAGGTCGCCCGCGAGAAAAAAGTCAGGCCTCACGTCGCCCATCACGATGCAGTCGAACTTGAAGATCTCGGCGCGCTCGTGGGGAAAGGAAACGATGTATTCGGGCTCGGCGGCGAGTTCCTTGTCGCCGGAGAGAAGAAGGAGCCTTGGCGCGAGGCGTTCGTCGCGGAGGACCGCGTTCTTGAGGAACCGGTACTCCCAGCGGGGTTCGTCCTCGACGTAGAGGACCTTGAGTTTCTCCTTGGCGACGCGGACGGTGCGCATCACGGCGTTGTCGGCGGTGAAGCGCTCCGCGGGGACCGGCGCGGCCTCGATCGTGTAAGTTATGTCGCCGTCCGCCGTGGGCCTGAAGTCAAGCCGGGCGAGGCGGCCTGAACCGGGCGGGACGTCGGCGGCCGCGAGCGTTTTGGCGCCCTCCTTGAGCGCGAGGCGCACCGGGCCGGAGACGGCCGGCGTAGCCGCCACTTCCACGAAAAACGCCGAAGGTTCATCGCGCAAGAGGAGGCGCGGGCCAAGGACGCGTCTTACGGCGACGTTGGGGGCCCCTGCCCTTCCGAGGGGCACGGCGAAGACCTTCACGCCGCGGGCGGCGAGTTCGGCGACAGCGGTCGAGAGCGGGCGTCCGGCGTTTTCCGCGCCGTCCGACAATACGAGCACGGCCGCGGGGGGCGTCCGCGGCGACACCTGGGAGAGCGCATCGCCTATCGCGGTGGTCGGTCCGTCCGGCTCGAGGGCGTCTATCGCGGCCACGGCGACGCCGGCGCTCAGGCCGGTGATAAATGAAGCGTTCGAGGACATGGTGTACACCTTGACGTCGTATTCACGCGCAAGGCCTTCCGCCGCGGCAAGGAGGGCCCGCCGCGCCGTGTCGAGGCGCGGTTCGGCGCCGTCGGGGCCGCTGTCACGTTCGGCCATGCTCGACGAGGTGTCGAGCAGAACGACGAGCGGCGTGGATTTCCGGATGGACTTTTCCCTCTCGATCGAGGGTCCCGAGAGGGCGAAGACGAGAAGCGCGAATCCCGCCGTGCGGAGCCCAGCGAGAAGCACCCGATGCCCGGTGGAAAGGCCGTCAAGACGGTCGCGATAATAGAGGTGCGTCCCCACGGCGAGGGCGGCCGCCGCCAGAAGTATCGCCCACGGCGCGATTAGAGGCCTCAATGCGAGCGCCGCCGTCATGCGAACCTCTTGAACAAGTACACGAGCGCCATTTCAAGCCCGAGCGCGACGAGCGCCAGGGCGAGAAGCGCGCCGGAGATCTCCATACCGCGCGCGCCGAGACCGACTTTCGTCGCGACGTCGCCGTCGGGGATGACCGCGCCGCCGAGGGCCCGCTCGACGAGCCGCGTATCCGCAAGGCGAAGGTCGGCTTCACCGGGCGGCACGTTGACGGCGATCGTCCTGCCGGCGATCGTATAGAAGCCGGGCGCGGCGGGAGTGAACGCGGCGGCGTAGCCTTCGGGCGCCGGACTGACCTCGGCTGCGAGCGGCCCCTCGGGGCCGTCAACGTCCACCGATGCCGCGCCCGCAGGAACTGGGATCGAAATGGGCTCGCCGCATACGTAGTCCCCCGGCGCGGATGCACCTTCCAAGAGGTACGCCATCGTCTCGAAGAAAACGGGGAGGAAAAAAGGGGTCACGACGAAATTGCCCGTGTCGCGCGAGGCCGCCGCGTTGAAGACCGCAACGCGCCCCCTGCCGACGCGGGCCAACACGAGAAACGCCAGCGCGCCGCCGGGGGTTTCGACCACAATTGGGGTTTCGAAACCCTCTTGCCGCGGTGGCCTCACGTCGGCGATTCGGGAAACGTCGACGGAGGACAGAGTCAGGTCGGCGCTCTTGCGGATGAATTCCGTTACCACATGAGAAGCGGCGAGCTGCGGATGGAACTTGCCCTCGACAACGTGCACGCCGTCGAGCAGCTTCGAGAGCGCCTGGTCCCCTGACGCGGCGAGAAAGGCCGTCGTTGCCGGGAGGTCCCGGCCGTCGACGAAGAACACGAGAAAACCCCCGGCACGGATGCGGCTCCAGACCTCTTCGGCGGCCGGGCCGGTCGGGGGCCGGGAGGCCAGGACGTAACCGTCGCATGGCGACGCGCCTCCGATTGCCGCCCTAGGGAAATCCCGGGAAACAGAAAAAGCGTCCGGAGGGGCCGATGAGAGGGCTGCAAAGATGAAGGGGGTCGATTCGTTCGAGGCCGAGACCCAAAGTGCAACGGGCCTTCGGACGACCGCCGCAAAAACGCGGTCGTCGCCCGCGTACGCGTCGGCGGGGATGCTTGCCTCGGCGCGGTGAGACCCCGAAGGCCGGAGGGCCTGGGCGTCGATATACGCCGTCACCTTTGCGCGCGCATTGACCGCCACCGGGGTCGTCCCGGCGGGGACGTTGTCGATCTCGAGCGTGACCGGTACCGTTACGCGCCGCGAGGTCGCATTCGAGAGCGCGGCAGCCAGTTGTCCAGCAGAGGAGGTAAAGACTTCACCCGCGGGCGACAGACGGTCGATGCCGATGTTCTCGCCGTCGGCGTCGGTCGCGCGCACAAGGTACAGCGGACCGGACGGCGCCTCCGTCCGCGCCGGGCCTCCCTGTTCGAGGGCCGGCGCGCCTCTACGGAAATCGCTCACGATGAAGACCGCGGGCTTGGCGGGCGCGAAGCCGCGGGACGCCGTCGCGGCGGCGGCGAGCGCCGCGGAGTAGTCGGTCGCGTTCCAAGTGGGTTTCGCCCCGTCGACGGCATCGAAGATCACGCGCACGTCGGCAGTCGGCTGGAGGCCGAGCGGAAGCCTGGCATCGGAGTCAAAGGTCGCGAAGACGACCCTTGCGCCGGGGCCGAGGCCGGAGACGATTTCACGCACACGCGCCCTGGCGAAGTCGAAGACGGAACCCGCCGCCTCGCGGTACCTCATGCTCGCAGACGTATCGAGAAGTATCACGGCGTCGCGCCCGGCGCCGGTGCCCGAGAGAAGCGGCCGCGATACGGCGAGCGCGACGAAAAGCACCGCAAGCGTCCGGAGGATGAGGAGCGCTATTTCCTCGAGTCTGAGGCGCCTGGCGCTTCGCACGACTACCTCGGACAGAAACGCAATCGCCGCCCACGGCACGCGCCTGTAGCGGCGGCGGTTGTAGAGGTGGATGAGGACCGGCACCGAGGCGAAAAGCGTCCCGAAAAGCATCCACGGCGCAAGGAACGTCATCGCCTTTTCCCCCGGGACAGGAGGTACGCCACGAGGACCTTGTCGAGGTTTTCACGGGTATCGGCGAGGAGGTAGTCGATCTCGGAATTGACGCAGCCCGCGCGGAGCGTTTCGAGAAAGGCCGCCAGCGCCGCCATATAGCGGGCGCGCACGCGCGCCGCGTCAGTAAGGACGCTCGCGTTCGTTTCGAGGCCCTCGAATAGCGTCGCGCCGGAAAAGGGGAAGGTCAACTCCGCATCGTCCAATACCTGCACAACGAGCACGTCGTGCCCCTGGAAGCGCAGGTGCTGGAGGCCTTTTACCACGGCTTCCACGTCCGAGAGAAAATCGGATATAACGATTACGACGCCGCGGCGCTTGAGGACCTGGGCGGTCTGGTGGAGGGCGGCTGGGATATCGCCGGCGCCTTCGGGTTCGATGGGGGCGAGCGCTTCGCAGACATCGCTGAAGGCCGCCATGCGCGAGGTGGGAGAGATCGCGAGGTCGAGCGTGTCGGAGAAGGCTATCACCGAGACCGAGTCCTGCTGGTCGAGGACGAGGTAGGCGAGGCACGCGGCGGCCATCTTGGCGTATTCGATTTTTCGCAACTGGCCCGAGGCGTAGGCCATGGACTTCGACGTGTCGACGAGGATGTGCGCGGTGAGCGTCGTCTCCTGCTGGTATTCGCGCAGGTAATAGCGTTCGGTCTTGCCGTAGGCCTTCCAGTCGATGCGGCGGGTGTCGTCGCCCGGGGAATATTGCCGGTGCTGGGAGAAATCCGTGGAGAATCCGCGGTAGGGGCTCGCGTGGCGACCCGAGAAGAAACCCTCGACGACGAAGCGCGCGACAAGGTCCAGCCGCTCCATCTTGGAGAGAATCCGCGGGTCGAAGAGGTTCGTCATGGCGTCCACCCAAACTGAAATCCGCCGAAATGCCCTAGTCCTTCCACAGCATTATAGCGAAGGCACGTCTGGGGGAAACTGAGGTGCGCCCCGCATCCCTCATGGCCGCCAGCCGACTCGCGCCGTCCGTCGCCAACGCAAACGGCCGTCGCCGCCCAGAACCAACAGAGAGCGCCGCCAACAGCCGCCAGAGACGTTGGCGGGCCGGTTTGTGCGCGTTATAACAATGTTATAACGCGCCCGAACTGGACGAAAAGTGGACTACTCGACGGAGACCTTGAAGACCCCGCTTGATCATGTTATAACATTGTTATAACGCGGACGAACGATGCCCAAAGGCGACTATGCGCCAGGTAGGGATATAGGAGGAGTATACATGGTCAAGCGGTTGCGGAGGGTCGGGAACAGTAACGCCCTCATTATCGACAAGGCCGTCATGGAACTCGTCGGGCTCGAGGACGACGGCGAGGTCGAGATCGCGGTCAAGAACGGCAGCATCATCCTGACGCCTCTGCGCCCGACGCCCTCGCCGCCTCGCAGGTAGGAGTTGGCGGCTCGGATCCAATCCCAGCGACACAGGTGTGGAGTCCATCGCGTCTAAGCCGCCCACAGACCGCGCGCCCGCGTTATAACAATGTTATAACGCGCACTACCAGGTGAAAGGGCTTGCCCGCATTCAGTGGAGGCGACGCCACCAGAGGAACCGGCAGTAGAGATTACGGACGGCGGTCGAACGCGGAACGGACTGCGCTCGCAAGCTCGAAATACCCGAGAGCGCGGGCGCCCAGTTTCTCCAGCGCGCCAACTGCGATTGACTTCTGGTTGCGCATGCGCTGCTCAAGAACCGTGCTTGCGAGCACGTAGAAGCGCCACTGCGCGACGTTAAGAGGGTCTAGAGTCGATTTGTCCTTATGGGCGAGCAACGCAAAAACGTACACATCGGCCTGTCGCTTGCGCTCCCCAGCGAAGAGACCTGTTTCCGCGTTCCACGCGGCTGTCTTACCGATGGAGAACCTTACTGTGGAGTTCTCTCTCTGGCTCCAACTCTGGACGAACGCAGCCGACTTGACCTCGACAATGACACCTTCCGGCGTGACGAGGTCAAATGCGGCCCACTCATCGCGGGGCCTGTCGGTGGGCACGCCCAAGGCTTGCGCCACGATGAACTCGGCCAGCACCCCTCTTGTGGCGTTGCTGACGAGGTCGGATGCGCTCCACTGCCAGAAGTCGAGTACTGTGACGCCCAGTCCCTTGCCCTCGTCGTGGAGTTCTTCTTTGCCGTTCTTTGACTGCTCCGTCAGGCGCCCTAGCAAGTCGTCCGTCACGGCCTCATGACCCTCCTCGTACGGGACACAGAGTCGTCTCCCCCGTCACGCCCCCCGCGATTCGAGGAGCCGGAGGACCATATCGTCGGGCGTAAGGCCCTCGGACTGGGCTTCGAAGTTGAGGATGAGGCGGTGGCGAAGGACGGGAAGCGCCACGGCGTCGATATCGTCGACGGTCACACAGGGGCGGCCGTGGGCGGCGGCGCGGGCCTTGCCGGCAAGGATAAGCCCGAGGGATGCGCGGGGGCCGCCTCCCCAGGAGACATATTTTTTCACGAAATCCGGCGCGGCGGGGTCGGCGGGCCTCGAGGCGCGGACTATCTCACGCGCGTAGACGAAGACATGCTCGGCGACGGCAAGCCTGCGCACTATTTGCTGGAGTTCGATTATGTCGTCGCCGGAAAGAACGGCCTGCGGTTCGGCGGGCGAGGGGCCGGTGGCGAGGCGCATGATGTCGAGTTCCTCGTCGGGCGACGGGTAACTAACCTCGATATTGAGCAAGAAGCGGTCCAACTGCGCCTCGGGCAGCGGATACGTCCCCTCCTGTTCGATGGGGTTTTGCGTAGCGAGGACGAAGAAGGGCTCGGCGAGCGCGTAGTCGACGCCGCCGATGGAGACCTTGCGTTCCTGCATGGCCTCGAGGAGCGCGGCCTGGGTCTTGGGAGGCGTGCGGTTTATCTCGTCGGCGAGGATTATGTGGGCGAAGACGGGCCCGGGGAGGAACTTGAAGCGGCGCTGCCCGGTGGCGGCGTCGTCCTGGATGATCTCGGTGCCGGTTATGTCGGACGGCATAAGGTCGGGAGTGAACTGTATCCGGTGGAACTTCAAGGAGAGGCACTTGGCGAGGCTCGAGACGAGAAGGGTCTTGGCAAGCCCCGGCACGCCGACCAAAAGCGCGTGTCCGCGGGAGAATATGGCGATGAGGAGTTCGTCGATGACGTCCTTCTGACCGACGATGGTGTTGGAGAGTTGTTCGAGGATTTGGCCGCGGGCGCGGCCGAGCCTTTCGAGGAGTCGCGCGTCGTCGTCCGCTGCAACAAGTCGGTCATCGCTCATTAACTTACTCGCTCGCGCGCGGCCGGAGCCCCCCTTTTGCCGCAAAGGGGTTATTCTTCTTCGTCCTGGGGGCCTCGACGGACCCGCCGGCGTCGGTCCCGTTTTCGTCGATCGCGGCGCTTTGGTCCTCGTCGGCGGCGGGGGCTTCCCCGTTGCCCGTCTCATCTTCGAGCGCTCCATTCGAGGCGGCCTCCATGACCTTGGCGACGGCGACGACCTTGTCGTTTTCGTTGAGGCGGATGACGCGGACGCCCTGGGTGTTGCGGCCGATGGCGGAGATGTTCTTTACGGGGGTGCGGATTATCATACCCTCGGCGGTCATTATCATGACCTCGTCCTCGTCACGAACGTCGAGGACGGCGACGACCTCGCCGTTTCGCTTGGTGGTCTGGATGTTTATGATGCCCTTGCCCCTGCGGCCGGTCGTACGATACTCGGACATCTTCGTGCGTTTGCCGTAGCCGTTTTCGCAGACGGTGAGGATGGTTTCCTCGTCGTCCGCGGCGATGACGCCCACGACGGAGTCGCCCTTCGCGAGGGACATGCCGCCGACGCCGCGGGTCGCGCGGCCCATGGAGCGCAACTGCCTCTCGGGGAAGCGGATGGCCTTGCCCTTCATGGAGGCGAGGATCACTTCCTCGTCGCCGCGGGTCAGAAGGACGCCGACGAGTTGGTCTTTCTTGTCGAGATTAATGGCGACGATGCCGCCGCGCTTGGGGTGGCTGAAGGCTGAGAGGACGGTCTTTTTGGCGACGCCCTTCTCAGTGGCCATGACGAGCTGGCGGTCGTCGAACTCGCGCACGGGGATCATCGAGGTGACGAGTTCGCCGGGGGCAAGTTCCAGGAGGTTGACTATGGCGCGGCCGCGGCTGGTCCTGGACATCTGGGGAACGTCGTAGACTTTCTGCCAGTAGACACGGCCGGTGTTGGTGAAGAAGAGGATGTAATCGTGCGTCGAGGCGATAAAGAGGTGCTCGATGAAGTCGCCTTCCTTAGTCTCGGCGCCGGTGATGCCCTTGCCGCCGCGGTTCTGCCTGCGGTAGGAGGAGAGAGGCATGCGTTTTATGTAACCCTCGTGCGATATGACGACAGCGACGTTCTCCTCGGCGATGAGGTCTTCGACGTCGAAGTCGGTCACGGCGCCGATGATCTCGGTCCTTCGGGGGTCGGCGTACTTCTCCTTTATCTCGTAGAGGTCCTCGCGGATGATGTCGAGGACGAGGTTCTCGTCGGCGAGGATCGCCTTGTACTCGGCGATCTCGTCGGTGAGCTGCTTGTATTCCTCTTCGAGTTTTTCGCGCTCGAGGCCTGTGAGACGGGCGAGGCGCATCTCGAGGATGGCGTTGGCCTGGATCTCCGAGAGTTTGAAGCGCTCCTTCAAGCGCTGGCGGGCCTCGGGCACGTCGGGCGACGTCTTTATGATCTCGACGACCTCGTCGATATTGGCCACGGCGATGCGCAGGCCCTCGACGACGTGCGCGCGCGCCTCGGCCTTCTCCAGAAGGTAGGCCGTGCGCCGGCGGATGACCTCCGCGCGGTGGTCGCGGTAACTCGCGAGCATCTCCTTTATCGACATCGTGCGCGGCCGGCCATGGTCGAGGCCCAAAAGGATGATGCTAAAACTGGCCTGGAGCTGCGTGCGCTTGTACAGCTGGTTGAGGACGACGTGCTCGTCCTCGCCGCGCTGGAGTTCGACTACGAGGCGCGAACCCTCGCGGTCCGACTCATTGCGCACGTCGGCGACGCCCTTTACGGCGCCGGAATTGACCGCCTGGGCGATGCGCTCGATGATGAGGTCGCGGTTCAATTGATACGGGATCTCGGTGAAGACGATATTCTTCTTGCCGACCTTGACCTGTTCGACGTGCGCCCGAGCGCGCACGACTATCGTGCCCCTTCCGGTCGTGTAGCCCTCCACTATACCGTCGCGGCCGCAGATGAGGGCGCCAGTCGGGAAGTCGGGCCCCGGCATTATCCGGAGGATGTCGCCAACCGTGCAGTCGGGCTGTTCGATGACCTTGATGAGAGCGTCGCAGAGTTCGCCGAGGTTGTGCGGCGGGATGGACGTCGCCATACCGACCGCGATGCCGGAGGAGCCGTTGGCGAGCAAGTTCGGGAACTTGCCCGGCAAGACGACGGGCTCCTGGCGGGTCTCGTCGTAGTTCGGGAGAAAATCGACCGTATCCTTCTCGAGGTCCTCCAAGAGGAGCATCGCAAACGCCGAGAGCCTCGCCTCGGTGTAGCGCATCGCCGCGGGAGGGTCGCCGTCGATGGAGCCGAAGTTGCCCTGGCCCTCGGCGAGGGGGTACCTCAGGACGAAGTCCTGGGCGAGGCGCACGAGGGTCGGGTAGATGACGCCCTCGCCGTGGGGGTGGTAGTTGCCGGAGGTGTCGCCGGCGATCTTGGCGCACTTGCGGAACTTGGAGCGCGGCGTGAGGCTGAGGTCGTTCATGGCGACGAGGATGCGCCTCTGGGAGGGCTTGAGGCCGTCGCGCAGGTCCGGCAGGGCCCTCGCGACGATGACGCTCATGGCGTACGAGAGGTACGAATCCTTCATCTCCTCTTCGATGAGGAGTTCGCCTATCTTCTCGCGGGCATTTAAGATCTCGGGAATAGTCGTGTCTCCTTAACGCTTTGCATCTCTATGTCCGGGCGGCCCTACACGTCGAGGGATCTTACTTCGAGCGCGTGGCGTTCGATGAACTCGCGGCGCGGCGCGACGTTGTCGCCCATCAGCATCGTGAACATCCTGTCGGCCTTGACGGCGTCCTCGATCTTGACCTGCATCAAGGTGCGCGACGCCGGGTCCATGGTCGTCGTGCGCAGTTGTTCCGCGTTCATTTCGCCGAGGCCCTTGTAGCGCTGGACGTCGACGCCCTTGTGCCCGAGGTGTCTCAGGCCCACCATGATCTCGCGCACGCCGTCGAGCGGGATCTGTTCGTTCTCGGCGGCGAGGACGTAGGCGGCGGCGTGCTTCTCGCGGGCGGCACGCTTGGAGAAAAACTTCTTCGGATCGAGGCCCGCCCTGGCGAGCGCGGAGAGTTCCTTTTCGATGGCCTTGCCCTCGTGGATTTCCACGTAGGGCTCCTCGCCGTTTTCCTCCGAGCGGCTCTCGAGCGCGGCGGCGAGTTCCCTTTCGTTGTCGACGAGCTTGCCGACGCCGCCGACGTGGACCCAGTAGCGGGGGACCTTGCCCCCTGCCAGATAGTGCTCGATGACCTCCTTGAACGGCACGCCGCGGCGTTCGAGCACCCTGTGAACGTCCTCGAGGCTCGCAAGCGACTCCACGATGGCCCTCAGGGCCTTCTCGTCGAGGAGGACCGCTTTCTTTTTCTTGGCGCCAGCGTTAATGCCCAGCGTCGCGCCGTCCAGGCCCAGGTCGATGAGCGCGCGGTCCATCTCCTTGTCACTGAAGACGTACTCCTCGCGGCTCTTGCGCTTCACGCGGTAGAGCGGCGGCTGGGCGATGTATATGCGCCCCTGTTCGATGAGCGACGACATGTGCCGGAAGAAGAACGTGAGCAGCAGCGTCCTTATGTGGCTGCCGTCGACGTCGGCGTCGGTCATGATGATGACCTTGCCGTAGCGCAGGCTCTCGATGTTGAAATCGTCCTGGCCGATGCCGCAACCGAGCGCCGAGATTATCGTGCGTATTTCCTGGTGGTTGAGCATCTTATCGATGCGGGCTTTCTCGACGTTAAGGAGTTTGCCCCTCAAGGGCAGTATGGCCTGGAAGCGCCGGTCGCGGCCCTGCTTGGCGTTGCCGCCGGCCGAGATGCCTTCGACGAGGAAGACCTCGGACGACTCCCGGTCGCGCGTGGAGCAATCGGCGAGCGTCCCCGGGAGGTTGCCGGAGGCGAGGGCTCCTTTTCGCCGGGTGAGTTCGCGGGCCTTTCTGGCGGCCTCGCGCGCGCGAAGCGCCAAGATCGCTTTCTCTGTAATCCTTCGCGCGGTGGACGGATGCTCTTCGAGGTACGTGCCGAGGGCCTCGTTGACGATGGATTCGACGAGGCCCTGGACCTCATTATTGCCGAGCTTGGTCTTGGTCTGCCCCTCGAACTGGGGGTCGGGGATCTTAACGGATATGACGGCGGTAAGCCCCTCGCGGAGGTCATCGCCCGAGGGGGTCTTTTCCTCTTTGAGGAGGTTATTCGACTTGGCGTAGTTATTGAGCGTGCGGGTCATCGCCGAGCGAAAGCCGGCGAGGTGGGTGCCGCCCTCGATGGTATTTATGTTGTTGGCGAACGAGAGGACCGTCTCGGCGTAGCCGTCATTGTACTGCATGGCGAGTTCGACGGTGATTCCGTCGGCTTCCTTCTCGAAGTGGACGATGTCGTTATGGAGCGGCATCTTACCCTCGTTGAGGTACTGGACGAAGGCCTTGATGCCTCCCTTGAACATGAAGGCCTCTGCGCGCCCGTCGCGCTCGTCCTTGAGCGTAACGGTCACGGCGCGGTTCAGGAACGCCAGTTCCCGCATCCTCGTAAGGAGCGTGTCATAGCGGACGGCGTTTTCCTGGAAGATCTCCTTGTCGGGCTTAAACGTCACCTTGGTGCCGGTCTTCTTGCTCTTGCCGACCTCGGAGACTTCGCTTGCGGGTTTTCCGCGCTCGTAGTCCTGGTGGTATATCTTGCCGTTGCGGTAGACCTCGACCTCGAGCCACTCCGAGAGAGCGTTGACGACCGAGATGCCGACGCCGTGGAGGCCGCCGGAGACACGGTAACTCTTGTGGTCGAACTTGCCCCCGGCGTGGAGGGTGGTCATGACGACCTCGAGGGCGGGCTTTTTCGTTTCCTTGTGCATGTCGACGGGGATGCCTCGACCCTCATCGACGACGGTGATGCTGCCGTCCTCGTTGATGCTGACGTCGATCCTTTCGCCGTAACCGGCCATCGCTTCGTCGATGGAGTTATCCACGACTTCCTCGACGAGGTGGTGTAGCCCGCGCAGGCCCGTGTCGCCGATGTACATCGCGGGGCGCTTGCGGACGGCCTCTATTCCGCCGAGGACTTTTATGGTTTTGGCGTCGTACCTTTCCTTGGTCATTTACCGCGCTCCAACTCGCCGAGCTCGAACTTCACGTCGCTGGTGTTGCGGCAGCCCTTATGCTCTTTGAGGGCGGCCAATATGTCCCACTTGCGGAAATTCTCCAGTTCCTGCCGGCACGCCGCCGAATCCACCCGGACGCGAAGGACGCCGTTCGCGGCACCCAGGAGCTCGCAATGCTGGGCCGCCTCGGCCCCGACCACCTCGGGCCAGGCGGCGAGATATGCCTTCAGCATCATGTGGCGGGAGAACCACGGAGCGGCCATCAGGTCGGCGACGGCCTCGGCGACGGGCTTCGCGTCGTGGCCGCGCGCGGCCAGTTGGTTGTCCCGGCGCCTGCAGGCCTCCATGCGCGCCCGGAGGGCGTCATCCTCTTCCATCAGGAGCGCCCCTACACGATATGTATCGGCATTACCACGTATAGGAATCCGGTCCCGTCCTTCAAGAGCGCCGGCGTTGAGGGTTCCTTCATCTCAAGCGTAACATCCTCGGCGTCGCTCGTGGCGAGCGCGTCGATAACGAACTGCGGGTTGAACCTTATCTCTATCTTTTCGCCCTCGAACTTGACGTCGATCTTCACCTCGCTGGAACCCTCGTCGGGCGAGCGGCCGGTTATGGTCAGTTCCCCGTTGTCGAAGGACATAAGGACGGACTTCGATTCTTCACTCGTCATGAGCGCCGCCTGGCGCATCGCGCTCAGCAGCGCCCCGCGGGAGACGCTCGCCTTCTTGTTGGCGTCGCGCGGAATGACCTCCTGGTAGGGCGGGAAATGACCCTCGATGAGACGGCTCACGACGAGTCCCTTGGCCCCCGCGAAGAAGACCTGCCTGTCGCCAATCGATATGCGCAACTTGTCATCCTCCCCGCCCTTCAATTTCTCGACCTGCGCGAGGGCTTTCTGCGGGACGATCGCGGCGGGGATAGCGGCCTGCTTGCCCACTTTCTCTTTTACGAGAGCCAGGCGCCGTCCATCGGTTGCCACCATCTCAAGCGATCCGTCCTTGACCTCGATGTGAACGCCGTTCAGTGCGTAACGGGTGGATTCTCTGGCGGCGGCGAAGATGGTTTTTCGCGTCGCGGCGGCGAATCTGGCAGCCTCGATTTCGAGCGCCGCCTTCGCCGGAGGGTCCGGGACCTCCGGGAAATCCTCCACCTTCTCGGTGAGGACCTCGAACGTGCTTCTTCCGGCCCGGATGGAACAGCCCTTTTCCTCTTCCGCTATGGTTACTTCCTCGGACTCGACACTCCGTGCTATCTGCGCGATCCTTGCCGCCGGAAGAAGCAGTGCCCCCTCTTTCAGGACCTGACAATCCTCCGCTCGAATCTTCCATTTCAGGCCTATCTCCATATCGGTCGCGGAAACCACAACGCCGTCCGCGGAAGCGCTTACAAGAAGGTTCTGCAACACCGGCCGGGTGCCGCGAGTCGTGGCAATGGCCTGCGCCATTGAGAAAGCCTCGGCCAATGCTTCCCGCTTGCACCTGATTTCCATCTTCTGTCCTCCCTCGTGAGACGCCGTTCCGGTACCATATTTCGGTTAAGATTTTACCCTTCTTAATTCCTCATAATATAGGCTGACACTTTCTTAAAAAGCCTATTGTACAGGGAGCCTAACGTCTTGTACAGGAATAATTTAAATGCCGGCAGCGCTTTTTCGACATTGTTAATAAACCGTGGATAACCGACCCGAACAGCGGAGGCGTTTCCAACGCACCCCAACGGCCACAATCCCGGCCTTGACGAACAGCCTGAAAAAGGCCAAAAGTATCCACCGGGCGCTCCCAGGATATCCCCGGTCTTACCGGGCCGGGCGGGAGAGTTCCGCCTGCACTTCTGCCACCACGGCGCGGATTTTCTGGTCGCGCTTCAGGAGGTTGGCGACCTTGTCGTCGGCGTACAGTACCGTGGTGTGGTCGCGGCCGCCGAAAAACCCGCCGATCTCCTCGAGACTGTATTCGGTCAGCAGCCTTGCCATGTGCATGCAGATCTGCCGCGGCAGGGCGACCGACTTGGAGCGACGCTTTCCCTGGAGGTCGCTCAATTTCACGTTGAATCGAGACCCGACGGCGCGCGCGATATCCTCTATGCTGACGTTGGGTTTAGTCATGACGAGGTCCCGCAGGGCCTCCTGTGCCAAAGCGAGCGAGAGGGGCCGGTTCGAGAGCGCCGCGTAACCGACGACCCTCGTGAGGGCGCCCTCGAGCTCACGGATATTCGTGTCGACGCTGCGCGCGATGAACTCCGAGACATCCTTGGGCATGTCGAGGCCGCGCAGGAGTGACTTCTTGTTTACGATCGCGAGGCGCGTTTCATACGAGGGGGGATCGAGCCTCGCGACGAGGCCCCATTTGAACCGGGACACGAGGCGCTCCTCGAGGCTCGGGATCTCCGAGGGCGCGCTGTCGGAGGAGAGTATTATCTGCCTGTGCGCGTTGTAGAGGGTGTTGAATGTGTGGAAGAACTCCTCCTGCGTGCGTTCGGCGCGCGCGAGGAAGTGTATGTCGTCGATGACCATGAAATCGACGTCGCGAAGCCGCTGGCGGAACGGCGCGACGTTGCCGTGCTGCACCGCGGAGACGAAGTCATTGACGAACTCCTCGCAGGACGTATAGACGAGGCGCGCGTTGGGGTTTCTCACGAGGAAGGACCGGCATGCCGCCTGCAGGAGGTGCGTTTTTCCGAGGCCCACGCCGCCGTGGATGAAAAGGGGATTGTAGGATTTGCCCGGCGCATCGACGACGGCCATCGCCGCGGCGTGGCAGAGCCTGTTTGCGGGGCCGACGATGAAGTTCTCGAAAGTGTAGTCCGGGGAAAAGTAATGCGGCCCTGTGCCGGGTGGCTCTTCTTCCGCGGCGGAACGGGGGGCCCCGCGGCCGGAGACCGTCTCGTCAGCAGGCGCGTCCGCCGCGTCGACTGGCCAGACCGCCGCGCCGGGCGACACCTGGATCTGCACTTCGGGGCTGAGGCCGGTCACCGCCGCGCAACTCTCCTTGATGACGGAGACGTAGTACGTTTCGAGCCAGTCCTTGTAGAAGCGGTTCGGCACGCCGAGCGCTATCCTGCCCGGCGCCGCCTCGATGGGTTGTATACAGCGGAACCACGTTTCGAACTGCTGCCGTCTTATGCGTTTTTCGATCTCACCCAAGACCGTGGGCCAAAGGTCCGTAGTTGTCATCTATGCCCCCTGCGCGACGCCGCCCGTTTGCACCGACAACCCTACGCCCCTCGCCGGCCCGCCGCGTGAAACCGCGCGGTCGACACAGACGGGCGGACCGTAAAGATGAAGGATGTACGAGCGGGGATTATACACGTGCGCGTGACACTCGTCAAAGAATGAAATGCGCAAAGAGAAATACCACCGGGGGTTCACAGATACATTGGAGCGCGGCCGTCGTCGCAGCCGAAGAAACGCCCTCGCACGCGGCCAAACGCAGCCCCGGTGCGCC
>Ga0172362_10002443_pt1 | contig 16142 bp, 13 predicted proteins | sample LakKivs1_kivu2a2_FD_114534 | JGI IMG/M metagenome (GOLD analysis project Ga0172362, IMG submission 114534) | Sediment microbial communities from Lake Kivu, Rwanda - Sediment s1_kivu2a2 | ecosystem: Environmental > Aquatic > Freshwater > Lake > Sediment | place: Rwanda: Western Province, Lake...
ACCAAGAGATTTGTTCACCTCTTGTATCATTTTTTGAATGGCGCCACCTACTTTTTCAGGTTTTACAACATTTATCTCTCGTGCAACTGAAACGGTGTCGACATTTCTAACAAATCTTATGTCATTTATCTTTACATATCTAAAAATCTCATATTCTATGCTGAATCTTTTAATCAACTCACCCATTGTTGAAATTGCAAGGTTTCTGCCTAGGTCCGCATCCAATATATCAAACAGCACTGTCAACATGTATCTGAGGACTTCAGAATTTTCTTTTTGGAGTTCCTGTATTCTCTTTCTGTCAGTGATATACGCAAGCTGCATCACATCCAAATCTACACCCAGGCCCCTTATCATTAGTTCAAAGTCGGAGGGAAGATTTTCCTTGATTTCTTTTATAAAATAATAGCCGGCGCTTTTCTCCATGGACCAGGTAAGCCTCTCAAAAAATTCCCTCAAGGCGTTGCCCATCTCGTTTTGACTGATGTTGTTTATGTCCGAGTTGATGTTTATGATCTCAGAAATTTCCGTATACAATGTGTTCTTTATTTCTACATTTTTAAAAAAATTGTGTTTTTCTCCAAGTTGTTTTACTATGCCACTTATTACTACAACTGCATATGCCTCGGACGTTCTTCTGCCAATTATATCTATAACAGATAGCAATACACGTTTGATTACAACTTCATTTTCTTGCTGCTGAGGCATCCACACTCCACTCTTAGAAAGTCATCAGCTTTTATAAACTTATCAATGCGTAATTGTATTATTAAAACTTATTATCCTACACTGTTATTATCCCAAAATCCTCTCGTTCTTGCATAGGTAAGTTCTGCTTTTAGAATATCTCTTAATAGTTTTATCTCCAGCTCCTCAGATTTCTCCAACTGAGCTTTATTGTATTTCCCTAGTATTCTTGTTGCAGTATCTGGACCAATTCCCCTGCCCATCAATGCTAGCAAAGCAAATTTTCCGTGGCTTAGAACAAGGCTTGCATTTTTATGAAGTCGCTTTACTTCCTTTTCCTCCTCGCTGGTTCGATTTTTCTTTGTGAGAAGTTTTGCGAGTTCTCTATTATATCTATATACAACAGCGATTTTTATTGCACTACAACGTGGGCATTTAGGCCTTGCATCGGCTCTATGCACCGTTGTATTCCAGGTGTGATTGCAGTTTGTGCAAACAAGAGTTATGTCAGTATTTTCCAGGCGATTCTTCAAAGCCATCAGAATTGATCTGTCTGCACGTTGAGGAACCATGAGCCCGCGTATAGTTTCAAAACCTGCGATAGCAATAGGCGATAATCTTTGAACTTGCATCTCTATCTTGCCACTTTGTATTTCTTGCAAAACCTTTTTTGTGTTTTCGATATCCATTCTTTCCCAGATAAGTTTATCAAGAGCCTCTTCGAATATGAGGCTGTTTTCAAAAAGTGTGAGCAGTTTTTTAACTCCTACATTTTTATAATCAAAATCTTTGCTTATGGCACCAAATTTTCTTGCCACATGCACCAATTGCCATCGAACGTAGGTGGAATTTCTTAAAATGGTTTGTAACAAATATTCCAATGTTTCCGGTTTGGTTTTCAAAAGTATGTCCTTTATTCTTTCAATAGGAATTCTTCCTGGAAGTTCGAGATTGATTCTATATGCATCGCTGTTTATTCCAACGCTTTCACCCATTGATTGAACAAGCAGGGCAGAAATTAATCGGCCGAGGGTTTCGTTAACCTTTGTTCCAAAACAAGAGTTTATTACGATACTTTTGTCCTCAATTTCTATTGTTATAGTCCTATCATCAGGCACAATAAATTTTTGTCTTTTTTGATTATCTATCTGTTGTAAAAATTTACTTAAACTTTCATTGTCACAAGGATACTCTTTGATTTCGGCTCCTTCTGAGACCATCCTTCTTAGTTTTCCAACTTCTCTGCTGACTTCGAAAGGTATCGGTATGTCTTCCCCGGTCCATGAAGGTATTGTTCCCATCTCTTTTGACTGAGAGACCAGAATTCCATTTTCATCTCTTTTTATTATAACCCACGGCCTGCCACGCAGAATGAACTTTCCACCTTCAAAACCATAATTCAAAATGAAACTCTCGTCCAAATTTCCAATCTTGCTTCTTGTGCTTATATCCACAACAGAATATGTTTTTTCATCAGGAATCATTGATATGTTGTCAAGGAAGTAGTTTCTTGAATTCATTCGCTTAACAACAAAATCATCTTCCATCCAAATGCTGCGTTGATTTTTCAGCTGCTGGATTGTCAACTTAAACGTATCTTGTTTTAAGCTATGAAAAGGATAAGATCTTTTTATTATCTCATATATTTTATCTGATTTTATCCTTCCATATTCCAAGGCAATTGAGATTATTTGATTGGTAAGCACAGACAATGGATTTTGTCTGACCTTCAGCTCTTCCAATTCACCTTTTAAAGTTCTTCTTGCAATCACTAAGCTTTCGGCTAAATCCTCTGGGTTAGTTGCCAGTATTACTCCTTTGGAAGTTCTACCTATGCTATGACCGGACCTACCAACTCTTTGTACAATTCTTGTTACATCCCTGGGAGAATTATATTGTATAACAAAATCGGTGTCACCGACATCTATACCTAACTCCAATGACGAGGTACATATCAAAGATTTTAGTTTACCACTTTTAAAATCATCTTCAGCTTCTATCCTTGCATTTTTTGATAGAGAGCCGTGGTGAACACCGATGGGCATGTCTTTCTTCCACATATTAAAGCGGGAGGCAAGTATTTCCGCGCCATCACGGGTGTTTATGAAAAGAAGCGTAGAAGTATGTTTGTCAATAAGTTCCTTGCATCGTCTTAACGAAGCAAATGAGTTAGGTTCAATATACAAAGATCTGGCGCCAATGTAATCTGCCTTTTCTGCAGAGGGCAGTTCTACCTTTATATCGATATGTTTTGTTACATCAACTGTTAACACTGCGACATCGCGGAATTTTTCTTTTTCCATGCCACCAAGAAAGCGTGCTACCTCATCTGGCGAACCAACGGTGGCCGACAAACCTATCCTTTGAAAGTCATGATCGTTTTTTGTCAACTCGTAAAGTCTTTCCAGTGCAACAGCAAGCTGTGTCCCTCTTTCATCGCCAGCAAGTTCGTGTATCTCATCTACTATTACCCATCTGACTGCTTCTAGATGTTTCTTCAGTCTTTTACCTATAAAAAGAATCTGTAAAGTCTCAGGTGTAGTAATAAGCATATTCGGCGGATTTCTAGATTGTCTTGTGCGCTCACTTTGCGAGGTGTCTCCATGACGTACCGCTATTTCGATGCTAAGTTCCTTTCCCCATTCGATGGTCCTTCTAAGCATGTCCCTGTTCAATGCTCTTAGAGGCGTAACATAGAGAATCGATATGCCTTTCTCTTTTTTACCTTGTGCCGTAGAAGACTCTTTCATCTTTAAGAAGTTGTGAAAAATCGGTAAAAGTGCCGCTTCCGTTTTTCCAAGTCCAGTTGGTGCAATCAATAAAACATTTTTTCCATCCAGTATGTTTGGAATTGCCTTAATTTGGGGCTCAGTCGGTTGATCTATTTTTTTTGAGGCAAGTAATTTTTGTATTTTCTGATCTAATATAGAAAAAACTGGCATAATTCTACCAAAAGCAATACAGTCCATTATTTATTATTTTCTTCTTGGTTATGATTTTAATCCAGCGCACTAAAAAAGACAACTCCAGATGTAAACCAAGTAGCCGGTATCAAGTAGTACCATATTGCTGGCAAATCCAGAATATTAATATTGAAGTTATCAACACCTGAAATGATACCTACAAGAATAATTATCCAAGGTAGGAAAAGAAGTAAAAACGACTTTAATATCTTCCAGGGCATATCCCCAATTTCAATGGCCATAATAGGTATTAAAATTATATATGGTAAAAAAACAAAGAAAATAATGACAAGAGTTTGTAATATTGCTAATAGTATTTCGTTCATTTTTCGTCATATCCTTAATATTTCTTATCCGAGTCGCTTCTTGTATTAAACATGCCTTATTTAAGCATAACGTTACTGTCAAAATTAAAAATTAAGTTGAAATATTTTCCAGATCTGATAACAGGTTGATATGCGAGACATTTGGGAATAACTTATTCACAAAGTCCAATATGGAAAAAATACCTTGGTAGGTTTTTACAAATTTTTCATCAGATTTAATCGCTTTAGTTTTACTTCTGTACTCCGTTCGTAGTCTTAAGACCCTTAAGCGCATGGCATGTTGATACGCTTCCAACGATGAAAGTTCTTCGTGAACATATTTTGATGCTATTTTTCCGGCTAGCCTTCCCGAAACAATGGCGTTATCGATTCCACCGCCAGAAATTGAATGGGCCAGTCTTGCCGCATCCCCAACTATCATAACATTGTCTTTAACCAATCTTTTAAGTGGCAGTGCTATCGGAACACACGCTCTAAAAGTACTTGTAACTTTATATTTGCCCTTGGTCCTTTCTTCGATATAGTTTTTCAACAATTTATCTAAATCTAGTTTTTGTCCACCTGGCACTATGATGCCTATGTTCGCCAAGTTTTCATTAATTGGGAAAAGCCATGCATATCCAAATGGTGCATACGGCCTATGAAAATTCCAGTAAGTAGTATCTAACTTAAATTTACCTTCTATCCTGCTTTGAATACAAACGCCGACGTCCTCTGGCTTTAGTTTTGTATCTATCCCAATTTTACTTCCAACTCTACAAGAAATTCCACTCGCATCGATAATGATTTTTCCCTCCACTGTATGATTATTATCAAGAATTATTTCGGAAGGTGGTTTGAAATCTATCATTTTAACTCCAAGTTTTACATCCGCCCCCACTCTAGCTGCTTCATCTAGCAAATATTTTTCAAAATAGTGCCGATCAAAAAGTATAAACTTATTTTTTTTCGAATAAAAAGTGTAATTTTTTCCATTTAAAGTAAATATCATGGTGGTTGTTTCATTGCTACGACACCCTATTTTATCCAGGTGTAAAGATTTGGCTGCAATTTCAGGAATCAGCTCTCCGCAGTGCGGAGGAAAAAAAGGAGTTCTGTTCTTTTCAATTAAGGTAACACTTGCGCCCCCCAAGGCAGCATTGATGGTAGCAGTAGTCCCGGCTAAATTGCCACCGATTACAACAACGTCATACATATTTTGTGTTTTATAATGCGTTATTTTATTTAATATCTTTCACTCTACCGAGAGAAGATCCATCAAGCAGGTAAACCTCCGCATTTTCAACATCCATTATTTTTCCTAGCGGCCCCATGATGCCCTCTTTGTTTGCCGATATGCCTCCGCATATTGGGTTGAAGGCAGGTATTATTAGTATCTGCGGATCTTTGGAATCGGGATATTTTTCTATTAATTTTTCTTTTATTGTTTTGCTTTTTAACCAGCAAGGTTCAAATGTTTTATATCCAAGTCTATCGGTAAGCATTATTGTTGGGTGGGTATGAGCAGTAATAATTTGATCGCATTGCATTATTTCTTGGCTAGGCCATCTGTGGCCATGCACAAAGCCTATGTTTTCTAATACAAATCCATCTGAAGAATGAATGATTGCATCTTTTGGTGATATATTTTGTATGTTGCCATCGTGATTACCAGGTACAATATGTATAGTTCCGTAAGATTGTATAAAATAAAGAAGATCTCTTACATCTTTTCTCTCTTGTATCGTTGATGAGGGTATGTTGTGTTTTATATCGCCTAGTAAAACGATTTCTTCTGGCTTGTATTTTTTGCAAAGTGAAACAAAATGTTTTCCCATTGCGTCTGTTTGAGATTCTGTGTTGAGTCCCTGAGCTCTCAGTTCGCTCTCAATTCCTATGTGAAGATCCGCAATTACAAGTATTTTCTTTTCATTTATCAAGAGAGCAGGTTCGTTAATAATTGGTTGAATTTCTGATAGTTGCATCTTTGTTCTCACCAAGATTTTTAAAGATAAAATTTAACGTCATCTAATTTATAAATACTTTTTCAAAACGTGAGGTATCTCCTCAATTATATCGGTTGCAATCAAACCGTATGATTTCTTTTCAAACGCAAGGTTCCCGGCAGCGCCGTTCAAAAACGCACCGATTCTTGCGGCATTAAATGGTTCTACACCTTTTGATAACAAAGCACCAACAATACCAGCAAGCACATCACCGGTGCCACCAACGGTCATTGCTTGATTGTGTACACTATTTAATTTTGTTTCTTCACCGTTGCTAATTATGTCTGTGGCACCTTTTAATAAAATTGTTACTTCTAGTTTTCTAGCCCACTCCTCAACCTTTTTCTTTCTATGCTCTAGATTGTTGTCTAATTTTACATTTGTAAGTTCCTTGAACTCTCCAGCATGAGGCGTTATAACGGTGTCTGAGAATTTTACAATCTTGGGTTTTTTACCGACAACCTGTATGGCATCTGCGTCAATCACCATCTTTTTTGCGTTATTTGCACATTTCAAAATAAACCTTTCAACGGCATCTTTTGTTTTTTTATCGGAACCAAGCCCAGGTCCTATGATTGCAGCATCGATTTTTGGAACGTAATCCTCGATAATTTCAATATCATCTGGAACAAGGATATCTTCACGAGTCAGGTCTCTGACAATTAGGTTTGGTGAAAGTCTTGCAGTCTCAGAGGCAAGTCTTTCGGGCGTTATCAAAAGTGGGGAAAACGAAGTTATTGATCTTGCAGCTTTCTTGGGCGTAGCAATGAAAACCAAATCCGAACCTGTGCGCAAAGCAGCTATTCCAGATAACGCAGGAGCACCAATGTATGGGCCACCGCCGATAACTAAAACCCTGCCGTTATCCCCTTTGTGAGAATCCTGCTTTGGGACAGGATAATAGGTAGCCAATTCACCTGGTCCAACATAATCGATTGCTTTTTTTGGTATTCCGATGTCAACTATCTTGACCTTACCGCTGTTTTTTTCGTTCATGCCCTTCTTTATATCATGAAATGTAATCGTATAGTCGGGTTTTACTGCAACATTGCATCCAAGTCCGGTCGGAACATCAACCGAAACAATCGTTTTTTTTGCGCTATTGATTTTTTTAACTAAAGTTATGTAAGGCTCTTTCAAGCTTCCAGACAGCCCTATGCCAAGCATTGAATCAACAACAATGTCGTTTTTTGTCAGAAGTTTATCTACTGACTTTAGCGAACCTATGTCATGTATTTTTACCTTTGATTTCTTCAACTTCTTGAAATTATTTCTAGATATGTCTGTTTTAATCTCGCTTTCTTTGCCAGCTAAAAAAACTGTCACATTGCAATTGCCTGCTAGATATCTTGCTGCAACAAAGCCATCTCCACCGTTGTTTCCAGTTCCGCAAAAAATAATGGCTTCTTTTTTATGCAACTGATTTGTTATAAAATTTGCAACGCCCTTGCCCGCATTCTCCATCAAAGTTGATGTAGGCACTCCAAAGTACTCAGAGTTTTTATCCAGCACCTTGACTTCTTTTCCAGTAATCATACCAAAAATGTTAAACAGTAATTGCCCTATATATGCTTCGCAAAAATACCATTATTTGGGGGAATACCACATATGATGCCCGGACGTATGAATCCTAAACAAATGAATCAGATGATGAAAAGATTCGGCATTAACGTTAAAGAAATTGAAAACGTTGAAAAGGTCGTAATCCAGACTGATAAAACAGATATAATCTTTGATGATGCGGAAGTAACTGTGATGGATGCCCAAGGGACAAGAACATATCAGGTAATAGGTAAACCGCGCATAGTAGAGCGGAAAGAGGGTATTCCTCAAGAGGACATTAAACTAGTAATGGAGCAAACTGGAAAATCAGAAAGCGAAGCACGAAAAGCTTTGGAAGAAACAAAAGGGGATATTGCAGAAGCAATACTGAAACTTAAAGGCTAAGCCAACAGAACTTATGCCCATTTGACTTATTTTTATTTTATTGGAGATACTTTAAAGAAACCTTATTATCCAAGGTCAGCAATTACGGCCCTACAAAAAAGGTGGATTGAATTCGGGGAGATAAAAAATGAAATTTACATGGCCCATAAGTATTGCGCTTGTTTTGATTTTAATATCTACCGTTATGCCAACATCTCATGCAGACCCTTCGATTGTGGTTTATAGCTATACTCTTTCTCCAGAGATTCTTATGCCTGGAGACAGCGCGACTTTAACACTAACAATCAAAAATGCCGAGACTACAGCAACAACAACGCATGCAACCAGTTCGACCAGCAGTAGTTATACAGATACAATAACAACTGTAGAAACAAACGGAGCAACGATAAATAACATTTGGATATCGTATGCCTCTGACAGCAACGATAAGCGAGTGAAGGCAAAGCTAAACTATAGAGACCTAGGTTATTTGGCAGCTGGTTCTAGTTTTAGTATATGTTTTGAAATACTTGCAGATGAAAATATAAGTGAAGGCCTGTATTTTCCACGAGTAAACATAGATGTGGAAGAAACTGCATATGAAGATGTAAGCTTTCCAATACCTGTGAAAGTTAGTAACGATTCTGTTGATCTAATTGCAACCAGCGTTCCATCTAAGTTGTCAGTTAGCGGTTCAACCGAGCTTACTTTAACTGCAGTAAACAAATTGGGCACCTCCGTTGAAGGAGTAACTGTTACACCTGGCAATGCAGAAGGTGTCGAGTTTATGCCCAAGAGTTATTTTGTTGGGGCGCTAGCCGCTGGTGCTTCAAAAGAAGTAACCTTTTATTTGATTCCAAAAACAGTTGGTGTGAAAAACCTATCGTTTGTAACAAGCTTTAAAAATGGCGATAATTCTCACAATACTGCGTTAGCTTTTTCAGCAGAGATAATAGATACATTTGATGTTGCACCGATTTTTACTACGATTCCGTCTAGCATAAAAAAAGGTAGTTCGGCAAGAGTAAGTATAGAGATTTACAACGCAAAAACGGATACAATAACTGGTGTAATTGTTACCCCCATATGTAATGCCACTATCATTCCTTCGCAGTATTTCATTGGCTCCATGGATCCAGATGATGTATTTTCAGCTTCTTTTGATCTGTATACGGATGCATTAGACTATGGGACATATTCAATAGGCTTTAAGGTTTCTTTCAAACAGGGAAACGAGTACTATGAAACCCCCGTTGTGAGCAATTTTTTTTCTGTAACATCAACAGATGGTACAAGCTATCAGTCATCATCAACTAGTAGCCAACAGTCATCGTCTGGAGCTACCACTCCTCCATCGCTAACTGTTTGTATAGGAACCATTCTAGTTATCGTTATAATTATTGTTGCTGCTGCAATATTGTTTTTAAAGTTGAAAAAACGGCGGAACGATAGATGACCAAGGACGTAATTGTCACAAAGGGTCTTAGTAAAACATATGGCAAAGGATCACTTCAAGTACAAGCTTTAAAAAAAACAGATATTTCCATAAACCGCGGGGATTTCATAGCAATAATTGGGCCATCCGGTTCAGGGAAATCGACACTAATGAATCTTTTGGGGTGTCTGGACAAACCAAGCACGGGAAAGTTGTTTATCGAAGGTATGGACGTTTCCCAGTTGAACGAAAATCAACTTGCAAAAATCAGGAGGGAAAAAATAGGTTTCATTTTTCAAAAATACAATTTGATTCCAACGCTTACCGCTTTAGAAAATGTTGCGATTTCAATGGGTTTTGCAGGCGTTAGGCAAAAAGACCGTCTGGAGCGAGCAGAGAAACTACTTGGTATGGTGGACCTCTCAAAGCGCATTAGGCATAAGCCGTCTCAGTTGAGTGGTGGCGAACAACAGCGTGTTGCCATTGCTAGAGCGCTATCCAACAATCCTTCGATTATCCTCGCTGATGAGCCAACAGGAAATGTTGATACGACCTCCGGAAATAAAATCATGGGCATACTGGAAGAGATCAATGCCAAGGGAGAAACCCTGATAATCGTTACACACGACCAGTCAATTGCAAAACGCGCGAGACGTATTTTGCGGATTCAAGACGGGGTGGTGAGTGAGGAAAATGTTTAGGGATCACTTTAGACTCGCATTAAAAAATCTTCGCGCGAGGTTATCTCGATCTATTTTGACTCTGCTTGGAATCTCTATCGGCATTATGGCAATTATTTCCCTCATGGGCCTTGGGGAGGGTATGCAGCAAGCGGTCACCGGAGAACTTTCATCATTGTCTGATACCATCATTGTTAGTGTAGGTGGAGGGATTTTGGACATGATGTATGGTAGAACCGCGTCTTCAAATGGTGAAACAGAATATTTCACGGAGCGAGATATCGCGGATATAGAAAGAGTACAAGGCATTAAAGAGATAAGTCCCGAATTGTCTGGCAATGGCATCGCCCGATATAACGGTAAAGATGCAATCGTCTCGCTTACCGGAATGGATACCGACACCATGATTGTCCAATATGGCCGGGAAAAGCTTGAATCCGGAAGCTTTCTTACTGAAGGGGATCAAAATAAAATCCTTATTGGATATAGTATTGCCCACGAATCTTTCGATGATGATATTTCTCCAGGTGGCAGATTGTTGATAAATGGGGAAAAATTCTACGTGGCTGGAATATTTGCCGAACAAGGCATGGGCAGCATGACATCAACCGATAGCCTTGTTCTTCTCACGTCCAGGGATTTTAAAAAACTCACGGGCGAGAGTAACATAAGTTCGATTATAGTACGGGTTTATGATGTCAATGAAGTAGAATCAATTGCTGATTCCATCGAGCAAGCGATAAATGAAAATCATGGTGATGAAGATTTTGCTAGTGCAACTACCATGTCATCTATTTTAGCTACCATTCAAAACATCATGGCAATTATTCAGCTTGTTTTGGTTGCGATTGCATCTATTGCTTTGATAGTTGCGTCTATCGGAATTATGAATACAATGCTTACGTCAGTCATGGAACGAACAAGAGAAATCGGCATTATGAAAGCGATTGGTGCAACAAACAATGACATTATGAGCATCTTTATCATTGAAGGTATGCTCGTTAGCAGTGTCGGAGGGGTGATTGGTATTGTTTTGGGTATTTTTGGATCTAAAACACTTAGTTTTATCCTGGAAAACTTTTTTGTTGGTATGGGTGGCGGAACTGCACTTGAACCTATTGTCACTGCAACATCAGTGATACTTGCCGTAAGCGTTTCACTGATTGTTGGGGGCTTTTCTAGTTTGTATCCCGCATGGAAAGCTGCCAGAATGAGTCCTGTCGAAGCTGTAAGATACGAATAATCTGTTGTAATTTATGCTATTTACTTTCGAAACATTTATAGAACTGTCATTTGAATTCAGATTATATGGTTGTTAAGCGTGGGGCACTCAAAAGAAATGTCTATTCACCTCCAATTTTACAGATGTTTGCTACAAAATTGAGAATAGGTAAAACCTTTTACTTTCTGCTTTTGTTCATACCAATAAGTTATTACTTTGCGTTATTTACAACAGATAAAACCCTGACATTCATAACATCTATTCTGGCTATTATCCCACTGGCTCGTATTATGGGGTACTCTACAACACAAATCTCTCTTCAAGCCAATCCTACAATAAGCGGTCTCATCTCAGCTACATTTGGTAACTCTATAGAATTGATTATTGCAATAATTGCACTTCAAAATGGATTAGTAAGGGTTGTACAGGCATCTATGATAGGAAGCATACTAGGCAACATACTTTTGCTAGTAGGTTTAAGCGTATTTTTTGGTGGTCTGCGCTATAAATATGAAACTTTCAACAACGAGACAGTAGCTGTTTCCTCAACTATGCTGATTATTGTTGTTGCTGGTCTGGCAATCCCAAGTGTGTATTCAATTGCTAACCCTGGCGTGGACTATGATGTTTCTACAATAAGCACTGCCGTTGCAATTGTAATGGCTATGATATACATAGCAGGGCTATTTTTCTCTCTTAAAACACACCGAGATCTGTTTGATGCAAGCGATGAAATAAGAGATACTATGGAGAGACCAACTATGAGTAAAAAACTAGCCGCTCTAATTCTTCTAATAACAATCATGGTGGTGGCAATACAATCCGAGTTTCTTGTGCAATCAATCAATGTAGCCGCTGGCTCGCTTGGCATTACAACAACTTTCGTTGGAATAATAATAATTGCAATAATCACCAATATAGCAGAAAATGTTACAGCTGTTAATTTTGCACTTAAAAATAAACTGGATGTTTCTATAGAAATAGGCCTTAGCAGTGCAATTCAGATAGCATTGTTTGTTGTTCCTATATTAATGTTGGTGAGCCAGTTGTTTGGTTTCGGTTTTACTTTGCAATTTACACTATTTGAGTTAGTAGCTCTAGTCTTAGGCGTTTTGATAATTAATTATCTATCAGCAGATGGCAGATGCAACTGGCTTGAAGGAGCACAACTAATCAGCGTATATGCTATCATTGCTATAGCCTTCTTTTTCATATCATAAAAAATTGTGAAAACTTGTTTTACCACTGATTTTTTATCAGCTTTTCAACCGTCTTTACAGAATCCTCTTTGAATAAATCTAAACTTATTGGCGTAATAGATATCTTTCTATCATATACTGCCTTTAAGTCAGTACCATTCTTTAAATTTCTAAAATCTAGGCTTGGAGTACTAAGTAAAAATCCACCTTCTTTTTCATAGAATATTTTCCCGTAAGGCTCTTTGAATGGTTTGGTTATCTCGAGTTCTGCATCAAGCGGGACATCAAACGGCATATTTGCGGAAAAAAGATCCACATCACCAAATTCTTTGTCAATCAGTATTTTGGCTAATTTCACTGTAATCTTTGCGGCGTTTTCAAAAATTGTATAATTTTTTTCATCGAAGAGGTTCAGAGTTTTTTTTATTTCGCGAGGTATTCTTACTGAAGAGGCCAGTGCCCTTGCTCCTTCTATTGATGCCTCTATCGCTGCACCAACTGTTCCTGAACTAAGAATTCGTGCATGTCCTACGTTTGATCCTTGATTGATTCCTGAAACAACCATTTTTGGGAATGAGTCCAAAATATTATACAGTCCGATTTGAACGCAATCGGCAGGAGTTCCATTGATGGCAAAAATATCAAAACTTCTTCGCTTCACTTTTTTCAATTTTAATATTTTTTTTGTCGTTACTGCTTTTCCAATCCAGCTTTTCTCGCGGTCTGGTGTAACGGCAACTACTGAAAACTCTTTTGACAATTCCTTTAACAATGGTAGAAATCCCGCTGATTTGTATCCATCATCGTTAGTGAGTAATATGTCTGTCATTGCTAGTCGGAAAACAAAATGGTTAAAGAACCTTTCTCCGTTTGCAGCAAATTATAATGTTTATATAGCTGGATTCTATAAGATGAATAATTATGATTTCAAAGACAGGAAATAACTTCGACATTATCCTAATTACTGGAGAATATTATGATGATCATCCGCTTTCTCCGGCAGGGATAATTGCAAGGGTGCTTGATGCAAAAGGCTTTTCAGTGGGAATTATTGAAAAACCTAGGATAAAAGAGCATTACGTGCGTCTTGGTACACCTAAATTGTGCTTCTGTGTAACTTCAGGCTCTCTGGACAGCATGCTCAACAACTATACGCCTTTAAAAAGAAAAAGAGAGGAGGACAGGCACAGTTCCGTTACAAGTATGCCTGATAGGGCAGTCATTGTTTATTGTAACAAAATTAAAGAATATTTCAAATCTCAAACTCCAATAGTTATTGGCGGCATTGAAGCGTCTTTACGTAGATTTGCCCATTATGACTACTGGGACAACGATGTGAGAAGAAGCATCTTGTTTGATTCACGAGCAAATATTCTTGTATATGGTAATGGTGAAAAACAAATCATTGAAATTGCTGAGCGATTAAAAAATGGAAAAGAGTTAAAAGGAATAGAAGGAACATGCATTATCAGCAAAGATATCGATTCTTCTTTTGAGTTGCTTCCTTCATACAATGAAGTAAAAGAGAATGCAACAAAATTCTGTTTGATGCAACGAGGATTTTCTAATTATAAGAATCTTGCACAGGAGTACACAAACAACTACGTTTTGCAATACAAGTATCCAAGATACACTCCAAGAGATTTGGATTGGATATATTCCTTGCCGTATTCAAGAAAACTGCACCCACGCTCATTGCTAAAGATGGCCAAATTCTCTATAGTAACGCATAGAGGATGCATAGGACAATGCAATTTCTGCTCATTATCTCTGCATCAGGGGTCAAAGGTAATTTCAAGGCCGGAAGATAGTATTCTAAGAGAGATACACAATCTAACAAAGCATCCTGATTTCAAAGGTTATATTGATGACTTGGGCGGCCCGTCAGCAAACATGTATGGTATGGATTGCCTATCAAAAAACTCTTTTGAGGAAAAAAATTGCGATTATTGTTTGCAGTGCACGCGATCTGATAAAAGTCACAAGAGACTTGTAACTTTAATGCAGAAAGCAAGGGCCATCAAAGGAGTGAAAAAGGTATTTGTACGCAGCGGCATCAGATACGACTTGGCGTTGAATAGCACAGAATACATAAGAGAACTTTCATATTATCACGTCTCTGGTTGCTTGAAAATTGCCCCAGAGCATTTTTCAGATAGTGTCTTAAAGCTAATGAACAAAGACAATTCACGATTTGATGAATTTTTATCTTTATTTAATGCGATTAATGTGGAGAAGAAGCAGTATCTAACATACTATTTTATGATAGGTCATCCCGGTGATGATGTAAACGAGGTTTTGTTATTAAAAGAAAAAATTAAGAAAAATCATCTAAAAAACATAGAGCAGTTTCAACTATTTACACCAACACCGATGACCGTTTCTACATGCATGTACTGGACAGGGATAAATCCCTGCACCATGGAAAAAGTGAAAACTGTATGCGATTATAAAACCAAGAAGAAACTAAAACGGATTATTTTGGATCTTAATTAGCTTTTTCCAGAAGTAGATAGGCAATATCAGTATAACAATCGAGTACGTTTTTTACCGATAATTGAGAAATCATACCAAGTGCTAGTCTACTGAAATGTCCGTTGGATAGAACAATTATGCCAGTATTGGTTGAATCGTGTATCAACATATGGCAGATATAACCGAAAGCACCGCCCAAGTAGCCTTCCCACATATCGCCACTTAGGTTTATACGGGCCCATGCAAGGCCGTATTGTGTACTACGACCATAAAAAGAACTTGAAGTGCCGCTATTTTGATATTGAACTGAATGCATAAGATCAATGGTAGACTCATTTAACAATCTGACACCGTTCCAAACACCCTTGTTCATGTGAACAATTAAAAAGTGAGAAAGGTCCTCAACCGTGGTTCTTATACCACCGCAAGCATCAGCGCATTTTGTTTCGTAGTTAAAAAATGGGATGTAAATCCCCAAATAAAAGTACGGTCTTGCTATGTTTGTTTTTTTAAGACCATCTTTATTGAAACTTGTGCTTTTCATATCTAGAGGGTCAAATATATTTTTTTGACAATACTCTTCAAAGTTCATCCCTGAAATTTTTTCTACCAATAATGCCGCTATTATAAAACCCATATTTGAATAGCTGAAATTTTTTCCCGGAGGATAGTCGCCCCAGTAATTTTTTCTATATTCTTCTTGACCGGGAATGAGGCGATCTTTAATCCATTGGCAACGATCGTCTTTTAATGGCAGAAAATGGATTAGATAGGTGTAAGTATCTCCAAGACTGGATTGGTGAGAAAGAATCATGCGAAACGTAATATTTTCATTTGGATAGTTAGGATTTTTAATGTCAAATGGCAAAAACTTGCTGATATTATCATCAAGGTCAAAATACCCTTTTTCATATAGTTGCATTAAAGCCATAGTTGTGATAGTTTTGGAAATCGAACCGATGAGGTAAATTGAATCCAATGTAGCTCTTTTCCTTATATGTACATCAGAATATCCATAGGCTTTAGACCACACGACGCTATCGTTATTAATCACACAAGCAACAAGCGAGGGCAAATGTGCAATTTTCATATAACGTCTCATCTTCATGTTAAAAATAATATCGTCAAAATTTTGTTTATCTTTTGATGTTATTTCTCCGCATACCGGAAGGATGGATGACGTAGTAAACAAAACAAGTATGATTAGGATTGCAAACTTTTGATAAATTCTATTTTTCATTTAA
>Ga0172362_10002444_pt1 | contig 16139 bp, 18 predicted proteins | sample LakKivs1_kivu2a2_FD_114534 | JGI IMG/M metagenome (GOLD analysis project Ga0172362, IMG submission 114534) | Sediment microbial communities from Lake Kivu, Rwanda - Sediment s1_kivu2a2 | ecosystem: Environmental > Aquatic > Freshwater > Lake > Sediment | place: Rwanda: Western Province, Lake...
CTGTAAGACCTCCCCCCCTCCTCCCGTTTTTCACGCTCTCCCCCCCTACTGCACTGCGCTTCCGCACCGTATATATTGCCCGCGAAAGCAAGCAAAGATGGTGGCCCCAAGGGAAATCACGCGCGCGTGATTTTCCTATTGCAAGGTTATGCGGGTTGCGTTATAGTTGCGGGGAGGCAGCAACCCGCCGACGCAAACACCATGACTACGAACACCGCCACCAACCTTTCCTCCAACACCAACTCCGCCGACGATGACGGCGAGGACAGCAAGATCCCCGCGAACATCCGCCGCGCGACCGCCTGGCGCCGCCGCGTCTCCCAGATCGAGCGCGACATGTACTTCCTCAAGCGCTGGGAAAAGAACGACACCGACGACGGTGACGTGACCAAGCTGGTCATGCTCGTCGAGGAGGTCGCCCAGAAGATGGAGGAGGTCGCCGAGCGCTACGAGTACCTCCCGCCCGAGGTGATGCTCATCCGCCGCGGCCCGGTGCGGCCCGACTTCTCGCCTGGCTCGATGGTCCAGGTGAAGGAGAAGTTCCGCGACATCTACGCCGCGATGACCGCGGACGTGATGAACATGCGCGTCGTCTCCCGCCGAGACACGCACATCTTGGTCGAGTCCACGGAGGGGCAGCGCTTCTTCGTGGCGGCCAAGGAGCTCGAAGCCACTCAAGGCTGAGGCTCCGCGCCCCGCTCAGGGGCGCAGTAGGGCGCGCGAGGTTCTCGCGCATCCTACTGCGAATCTGAGAACAGACAACGAACCACGAAACGAGCAAACCGTGATCATCGCAATCGACAGCAAGAACGAAGACCTGGCAGGTGCCATCGTGTACTGGCGGCTCAGCGGCTCCGTGAACGGAGACTTCCTCAACACCGCGCTTCAGGCTTCCGGCCTGGAAGACGCGGACCTCGTGAACCTCCCCACGCCACGACGTGCTCTGCGTCGAGCGCTGCTCGATCTCTGTGGCCCTGACACGTTCATGCGCACCGGCAAGTTCGGCGACGGCGGCTTCTACCTCGTGCGCCAGATCAGCGGTGAAGGCGGCGGCCCCTCCTTCGAGGTCGGGCTGAAGGCCACGCTTCCCATGACAGGCGTGCCCAAGTTCGAGGCCGACGAGGAGCACGGTGCGCAGTGGGACACCGCCGCCATCCTCAAGAACTACTGGCACCACATCGACCACGTGGACACCACGGACGTGAGTTCGTGGCTGATCAAGCAGATGTCCCGCTGCGACGGTATCGCGATGCGCGATACCGGCGGTGTGTACTTCATCCCGCGCCACCAGATCGACGAGTGGCGCCGACGAGCCGACGCCCTGCACGCCCACACCGCGTGCAAGGTCTACATGGTCCCAGCGATGAACAGCGAGGAGGCGCTCGACGCCATCTTGCAGGCACTCATTGACGAGTGCGACAACTTCACCAACGCGCTGCAAGAAGCCATCGTGGCGGACGATCTCGGACCGCGCGCGCTGGAGACCAAGAGCGCCGCCGCCAAGGAGATGCTCGAAAAGCTCTCCCGGTACGAGGAACTTCTCGGGGCAGTCGCGAGCAAGAAACTCGCCCCCATCCGCGAGCAGATCGAGATGCAGCAGATGAACGCCGTGCAGACGGCCCTGCTCAAGGAGGCGGCCCAGTGATCGGGTGCGCCTGCGGTGGGTGGCTGGAGCCGATGGTGGCGTCACTCGCGTTCAGCCTGGCGGCCGTCGTCGCCTGGCTGCGCCTCAAGTTTGGAGGTAGCAGGTGACGGCTCTCACGTTCGAGGTCCAGCACCGCGTCGCCACGCAAGTCGCGGCGGCGTGGCGACGGCGAGGCATCCGGTCCTACTCTTTCGACGACATGTACCAAGACGCCATCGTGGCGATGCACATGGCCATCGATGGGTATGACCCCGACAAGGGCTCGCTCGAGGGGTTTCTGTACTCCTGCGCAGTGAAGCGCCTCAGCGGCACGATCACCAGAGCACTCTCGCCGGTGTCCACCCGATCGAACGACGAGGTGAGGATGCTGCGCGAAACGCGCGCCACACCCGCGCTGGACGCCTCCGTGCAGCACGCTCCCGAAGCCGCCTTCGAGCACGTGATCAACATGCGCGCGATCCGCGCGCGGATGGAGGCCATCGCAACGCGGGAGCCCGAAGGCGAGGCAGCCCTCGCGGTCGCGCTGGGCCTGTGCGACGTGCGCGACATCGCGAAAGACGGCGAACACGCTCGACTCTTATACAGAGTTGTGCGAAAGGTAAAGAACCGCCTGCTCGGCGACCAGCGCCTTTACCGGATGGCGCGCGAGGCTCACGCATGACCAAGAACATCAAGCTCACCTCCGTCTCGGTGGCCGATCTCAAGCATCTGCCCACCAAGAATCCGAACGTGATGGACCCCAACGAGTACGAAGCACTCGTGGCGGGCATCAAGAAGTACGGCTTCCTCCAGCCCATCCTTGTCCTCGAGGACCGCGGCAGCTACGTCGTCGTGGATGGGGTGCACCGCGCGAAAGCCGCCGCAGAGATCGGGCTCGCGCAAGTTCCGGCGGTGGTCGCAGAAGACCCTCACGCCGCCGAGATCCTGCGCATCGCGATGAACAAGATCCGCGGCCAGCTCGATCTCACCGAAGTCGGGCGGCAACTTCAGCAGCTCCTCGACACTGGCGTGGACGAAAACACGCTCACGCTCACCGGCTTCGCGTCCTGGGAAATCGAAGCGATGCTCGAGACGCTGAGCGGCGTGGACGAGGACGAACTTCTCGCGGGCGCGTCTACCACGTCCGCGCCGGCCAAGGAAAAGTTCTACACCCTGAGCTTCAAGTTCGACTCAGACAGCAAGCGAGTCCAGGTTCGCGAGGCCCTGGAGAAACTCGGCAACGGAGACCCTACGCAGGGGCTCATTCTCGCGGTCGCATCCATCTGAAAGGTCCAAGTCATGTCGTCCGGCCACTCGTATCTCACTGACCCCGCTATGCGCACCAAGGGGTACCTCTTGGTCGCAGAAGCCGCGCGCAAGATCGGCGTTGCGCCGTCCACCATCTACCGCTGGATCGAAGAAAGGAAAGTCGATGGCTTCCGAGAAGGCTACCGCCGCTACGTGCGCTGGGTCTCCATTCTGGAGCACCTTGGCCCCGTCTCTCTCCAGGTTCGTGGCCTGGATTCAGGAAGTGTCTTCGAGGAGACTCTTCCAGAAGAGTGAAGACATGCAGATCGAACTCGGCAACATCCATGCGCGCATCGTCTTTGCGTCGCAAGACATGCGCGAGTGGCTGCACGAGTTCCTCTCGTTCGAGGATCAGGCGTCGAAGTTCACACGCGGGCGTGATGGTGACCTTCGTGTACGCGAGGGTCGCCGCATCTCGCTCCTGCGCGCCGACGGCACGTTCCCGGCCGGCCTCACGCGCAAGGTGAAGAAGGCCGCGCTCGAGCGCGGAGACCTAATCTCGGTCATCGACAAGCGCGAACAGCCCTGTGAGCCGCTGAGCTGGGAAGAGGCGCTCCCGCCCCAGCTGATCAACGCGGCTGGAGAGCCGTGGCTCCACGACTTCCAGCGCGAGGCCGTGGACGCGGCCGTGTTCCGAACGCGCGGCATCCTCGACGTGCCCACGGGCGGCGGCAAGACCGAAATCGCTTGCGGCATCGCGCTGCGACTCGGCCAGACGAACACCTTGTTCATCGCGCCCGAGGCAGACCTGATGCACAACGCCGCTCGCCGGTGGGAGAAGCGCACGGGCCTCACGGCTGGGCGCATCGGCGACGGCTGCTTTGACCCGCGTGACGGCTTCACGGCAGCCACCTTCCAGACCCTTGCGAAGCGCCTTTACCCCGGCGGCCCGCTCCAACAGTACGTGAACACAGTTGGGTGCGTGATCTTCGACGAGGTTCACACGCTTCCAGCAGACACATTCTACGCCGCAGCGCAGCAGATTCCGGCGTACTGGCGCATCGGGGTGTCAGGCACCCCTCTGGCGCGTGGCGACCGCAAGTCGTTGTTCTCGATCGCAGCTACCGGCTCGGTGATCTACAAGGTGCCGACGCAGACGCTGATCGATCGCAGCTTCATCAGCCGCCCGCACATCCAGATGGTGACGTGCGAACAGACGAGCGAGGCGCGCGACTGGCAGAACGCCGAGCGTGAGCTCATCGTGAACAGCGCGAAGCGCAACAAGTTGGTGTGCGCACTCGCGAAGGTGGCCCCGAAACCGGGGCTCGTGTTCGTGAAGTACAAGGCGCACGGTAAGGCACTCACCAAGATGCTCAAAGAGGCGGGCGTGCGCGTGGAGTTCGTGTGGGGAGAAAAAGCAACCGCGCAGCGCGACGCGGCGATCGAGCGCTTGAGACACGGCAAGATCGACGTGATCGTGTGTTCGGTGGTATTCCAGACCGGCACGGACATCCCAGAGGTGAAGTCGATGGTGATCGCGTGCGGAGGAAAATCCGAGATCGCGACGCTGCAGCGCATCGGTCGCGGTATGCGAATCGCACGCAACGAGATCACTGGCGAGGTCATCAAGGACGAGTTCTTCGTCTTTGACATCATGGACCGCGAACCCAACAAGGATGCCGGCCACACCGGCAACCGCTGGAACGCACGGCACTCCCGTGAGCGCTTCAAGGCGTACGTGGGCGTGGGCCACGAAGTCACGGTGAAGGAAACTCCGGTCTGAAGACTTGCCATGACGCGCATCAAGTGGATCGAGGCGTTCTGGAAGCGCGTCAAGAAAGACGGCGCGTCCTGCTGGATCTGGCTCGGTCCGGTGCGCCGCGGCTTCGGTGTCGTTCGGCGTGAAGACGGAAAGCACCAAGTTCACGCACATCGGGCTTCCTTGGAGATTCAGGGAACGCCCGTACCAGACGATCACTGGGTGTTTCAGACGTGCGGGCAGAGACTCTGCGTGAATCCCGAACATCTTGTGGTGTTGTCAAACGACGAGTACCTCAAGATTACAGACCCAGAGTTCCGCACGGTGAAGCGCGGCGACAAGCACGGAAGCGCGAAACTCTCAGACGCGACCGTCGAAGAGATCCGAAACCTGTGGGCAAATCGCTACACCAACGGCGAAACACAAACAGCGCTCGCTGAGAAGTACGGTGTCACGCAGGCACAGATCAGCAAGATCGTGAACAAGAGTCAACGCACGTGAACTACGAGACCAAGACCGCACTCACCTCACTACCGAAACGAACTCAAGATGTCTTCCATACCCTGGTAAAAATCTGTGAACATGGTGGACTACGCCTGACGCTTGAGCAGATCGCCGCGGAGATCGGCATCTCGCGACGTGCACTCTTCAAGCATTTCACGCGCTTGAGGTATGCGGGACTGCTCTGGGAGCACGAGGCGTTTCAGCATGGAGACACGGGACAGTGGCGAAGATTCCGTGGTCTGGGGTTCCCAAACCCCCCTCGGGGGGGTTCCCAAACCCTTATATATACAAACAACAGATCCCACGCGGAAGTTGGAGACGCTTCGCGTCTCCAACATTCCGCTAGCCGCTGCGCGGACCGCGCACTTTCAGGAGTTCACGTGAGTGAAAATCATCCGCTCGAAGTTCTCTTCGAGAATGCAAGATTGCCGAGAGCGATCGACTCACGAAAGCTCCCGCCCTACCCGTCGGCAGACACTTGCCCGGCTGTTCACGTACCTCGCATGCCGCGGCTTTCCGGCGATCGTGATGCAGACGCGCGCTTGCTCGTGCGAGCGTACAAAGCCGCCTGCTGGATGAACTACGGCAGGAAACCGCGTGTCGATGCGAAATCTGCTTTCCGCATGAAGAGCGCCGTCTCGGCACTCTGGGAGTGCAAGATCGACAGCCCCTACGCCTTTGCGGCTTTCCGTGTCGTCGCACATCACTTGAGCGACCGAAAAGCAGCGCCGCCGAAAATCGACTACGTGTTTTCACGCAAAGTGGTGGAAGCGAACGCCGAGCAGTTCCGGCGCAAGGTTGAGTCCTACGACGTGCTCGAGAAGCGCATCCTCACGCCTGCCCACGTCCGGCTCCTCGTGCTGTGGGAGAATGCTCGACGCGCAGCCGCGTCGCCAAACGTGCCCCGTTCCGGGGAAGATCATACCGAGGAGGTCGCGAACAGCGCTTTGCCTTCCAACGTGTACGCACAGCTTCTTGCGCAAGCAAACGAACAGCGTCACGAGATCGAGGCTGACCTCTACCGCCGCATGGCATCTGGAGAGTGGATCTGGTGAGCACTCCGTACTCCTTCGATGCACGCTTCGAGTGTGCGGTGACTGCGCTGCTTGTCGTGAGCACGCGCTTCTTCAACCGCATCGGGCCTCACCTGGACCCCGAGCGCTTCAGCAATCCCTCCGCGAAACTTCTCGTGACGGCAGCGTGCGACATCTACGAGAAGACCGGCAAGGCGCCGGGCTCGGAGGCCGTCGTGCTGCAGCGCATCCGTGCCGAGCATGAACGAGGTCGCGTGAAGTCCGCCCACCTGGAGGCGTGCGCCGACTACCTGATGGACGGCATCGACGCTGGGCTTCCTGATGTGGACGTGACGATCGAGCTCGTGTCGGACGTGGTGAAGCGCGTCCAGCAAGAGGCTGTGATGGACCGCGCCTTCGTTACGTTCGCCGAACGCGGGGACATGACCGAAGTTGCACGCAAGCTCGAGGCGGTGGAGAGCATCGGGCGCGACGATGCCTCCTACGGCGCCACGCTCGACGACTTCGCGCAGGAGCTTGACCGCCTCGGCACGGTCGATCGCCTACCCACCGGGTTCAAGGAACTCGACGCAGAAACGGGCGGTGGTCCTGCGCGCGGCGAGTTTGTGTTCTGGCTCGCGGGCCAAAAGATCGGCAAGTCGATGGCGCTCGTGCAGAACGCCGCGATCGGCATGTACCGGGGTCTACACGTCGCCGTCGCCACGCTGGAGCTCGACGAGATCAAGTGGCGCGCGCGCGTGCTAGGCACCATCACCGGCACGCCCTATCAAGACATCCTTCAGCACGGCAAGAAGTCCGTTGCGTTCGAGCGGTACGAGTCGATCATGCAGGACGGCGGTATGGGGCTTCTCGCCGTCCACAAGTTTGGTGGTCACCAGACTCCGCTGAGCGCCGTTCTTGATTGGGTGCGGCGTGAGGAAGACCGACGCGGCAAGCGTGTCGAGCTTCTGGTCATCGACTACGCGGACAAGCTCATTGGCCGCAACATCTCGGACTCCGAGTACGTGCAGATGCGAGACGTGTACGAGGGCATCCGCTTGTGGGCGCTCGACAGCAACAGCTGGGCGTGGTCCGCCTCGCAGGCGCAACGCATCGCGATCGGGGAGATGCCGACTGCGAATCACTGCGCCGACTCGCAGCACAAGGTGCGGGTCACGGACGGCATGATCGGGATCACTCGCACACCTGACGAGAACAACAACGTGAGTGCGAAGATCCTCGCGTGGCGAAACGGGCCGGGCGAAGGCAAGCAGGCAGGTCCACTGCCCAATGGTTTCGAGTTTGGGTGCTACGTGCGCTCGGCCGCCTACGGCATCGAGGTCGAAGACGCACTTCTGAAGGGAGACGGCGACCTTGGCATCTTCTCGTGACGAGCTGATCCTCGACGCCGTGCGAGGCAAGCGCCCCAGCTTCACTGGCTGGGTGCGTGTGGACTGCCCGCTGTGCGAGACGCGAGGCAAGAGCGCGGACCGCCGCCAGTCGCTTGGCGTCAAGCTGGACTCAGGTGGCTTCCGTTGCTTCCGGTGTCACGCGCACGGCCGCGTGCAGCAGCTTGCGAATACCCCTCGCACTCAGGAACAAACCGCCGACGACGAGATCAGGCCGGACCTCGGCGATCCGTCGGACTACTTTCCCACATACACCGACGAGGGTATGGCATCCGAAGCACTCGCGGAGGCGCGTGCGTACCTCGCACGGCGCGGCTTCACACGTGAGCACCAAGAGCGTGCTGACATGCACGTGGCTGTGACCGGCCGCTACGCTGGGCGCGTGATTCTTCCGCACAAGGATGCGGCGGGCGTGTGGTGGGGCTTCACTGCGCGAGCGTACTCGCACGAGATCGTGCTCAGCGGCGGCCCGAAGGTGCTGTACCCACGCAACATGCCGCGCCGCATCTACAACTGGGACGGATGCGGTGCTGCTAATGACACCTCGTCTGTGACGATGCTCGTTGAGGGTGTGCTCGACGCGGTGTGGTACTTGCCGCACGTTGTGGCGACGCTGGGCAAGCCAACGGGCGCACACCTTGACATGATCGTTTCGCGCTTTGGTGCACATCGCTTCGTGCACGGTGGGCACGAGCTGAGGCGCGGCCCGAGCAAGAAGCTCGTCATCTGTCTCGACGGCGATGCGTGGGAGGAAGCGCGCTCCCACGCATATCGCCTTCAACTCCAACACGTGCATGCTGGCTACGTGCGGCTGCCCGCTGGCGAAGATCCCAACTCCGTAGACCCTGACTGGCTGCGCAGCGAAGTCGCTGCCGTGGCCGCGACCCTGTAAGCCAACCGAGGACCAAGTGCAGATCATCGAGTCGTTCACCGCCATCACCAACATGTTCGAGCGCGCGCACCGTGTGCGCTACGACGCAATCAACGGGCTCACCATCGAGGGGCTCACGCCGAGCGAAGCGCGACTCGCTTGCATCGCGCTCGAGGCCGCCGACCGCGAACACCTCGCACGGCTCGTGCAGCAGGTCGCAGCCGCGCCCGCCCCCGTGGCGCGCCCCGAGCGCCACGCGCAGCCCGTTTCTGCGCCGGCCGCGCAGCCCGAGAACGTGAAGACGACTTCCCCTGCGCCGATCGCGCACAAGCCGAGCGCGCCCGACTCCGCGCCCGACTCCGCGCCCGACTCCGCGCCCGCCGCGGCCCCCGACACCACGCTCGAGAGCGCCGAGGCCACGGAGATGCACGCGCCCGAGGAGGCGCCGCCCGAACCCACCCCCAAGATGCCGCCGCTCCCAGAGCCACCTGCGGTGCGAGAACAGCCGGTGCTACCGCCCCGCAGCCGCGGCCCTAAAAAGCCGCCGCCCCGTCTCGAGGAGTACGCCCGCCCGAAGCTCCCCGAAACGGGCGAGACCCACGAGGACGTGCGCATCGTCAAGCACATCGATCACGGCGACGGTGGGCGCATGATCGTTCGCGCTGACGGCTGGCACATCAAGCTCGATGCGAAGGGCAAGGAGGTTGCGCGCATCGAGGGCGTGGCTCCCGCACCCGCACCTGAGCCTTCACCTGAACCGGAGGCGCAGGAGCTCGAGGGTGAAGTCTCGGCGAACGACACTTCACTGCCGCCGCCTCCGCCCGAGGTGATGGCGTCGCAGATGACGCGCGACGTGGTGCAGTACCTGATCGACAACGGGGTGCGGCAGCGTGACGACATCGTTGTGGAGTGCCTGCGGCTCAAGGAGCAGGGAGCCAAGGCGTTCGCCAACAGCAAGGACGAGGAGGCGGTGCGCCGCCGTGTGATGTCTACCCTCACGGTCATGGGTGTCGGGTGATCAAGGACAACGCCACCCGCGCGGTGTTGCGCAAGTACATGCGGCGTGTGATCGCGGACAACGTGAGAGAAGCGCGGCAGCGTGCAGGCATGACACAGCGCGAGGTGGCGCAGCTCGTTGCAGGCGCGCACGAGTCCTACATCCGAGGTGTCGAAGCGGGCACCAAGGACGTGTCGCTCGTGCGCGCCATCGAGATCGCCGACGTGCTCGGCATCTCGCTCGTTGATCTCGTGAAGGGCCTATGAAGACACTCCCGCTGTACCAAGACACGCGCGCGGTCATCGAGAAGGTTCAACCGATCGCGGATCTCGACAGCACGTGCACGCGCTGTCGCCTCAACGCGGGTGTGAGAACCGTGTGCATGCCTGCCGACGCGGTAGACCGCGGAAAGGGCTTCACCGGCGCCGTCCTTGTGCTAGGTGATTTTCCTACCGACGCCGAGGACGATGCGCGACGCCCAGTGAGTGCTGGCCCAAACTCGATGCTTCGCGAGATCGTAGAGCAGGCGACCTCGAAGTCGATCGTGTACGCCACCGCGCTGCGGTGCGCGCCGAAGAGCCGCAACGTCACCGATCGCATGGTCGATGCGTGCCGCCCGTACACGCGCGGGCTGATCGACGAGATCAAGCCGTCGCGCATCGTGTGCCTTGGCAAGCGCGCGTACCAGGCTGTGCTCGGCTCGACGTGCGACTCTGTGCAACTCGGTCGGCGAGGCTACGGCTACCTCAGCGATGGCACGCCCGTCTACATGCTCCACGCGGCGCGGCGCGTCACACCGAACCGCTTTCTGCTCGAGCGATGGAAGCGCGATCTGGAGTGGGCGCTCACCGGCCCGCTGCCCGACCTGCCGCCGTGGGACGGCGAGATCCTCGAGATCGAGACGCCCTACGATGCGCGTGTGGCCGCGGACGATCTGCGCGGCGCTGGCTCGTTGGCGTACGACACGGAGACAGCGGGGCGAGCGGGCAGCATGTACTTCGAGGTGCTGTGCCTGACGGCCACACCGATGAACAATACCGCGCGCGCGTACCTGTGGACGCCCGAGGCGTTGAAGAACCCTGCGACGTGCGATCCGCTGCGCGAGGTGCTCGCTGATGCGAGCGTGGGCAAGATCGGCCACAACCTCAAGTTCGACTTCGAGGCCGTCGCACACGGGCTGCGCTTGCTCGACGCACGCGGCGTACTGCAAGTGCGCGGCGCCGCGTTCGACACGATGCTGACCGTGCGCACCATCGACACCGAGTCGAAGGCCGCGCTCGATCACGCCGATCACCACGTCGGCATGGGCGGCCACAAGGACGAGAACAAGGCAGCACTCGATGCCGCACGGCAAGCGATCACGCGCGCACGTGCAAACCCAAAGCAAGCCCGCTTGCCCGGCGCGACACGGCCCGCTCTCGCAGCTGCGGTGCAGTATCCAGACGTGGACGTTGACGCCTTCGCATACGGCTTGGTGCCGCGTCCTATTCTCGAGCGATACTGTGCGCTCGACACTGTGGCGACCGCGAGGCTCGCCGCGAAGTACCGGCCGATCGTCGCGAAGTCCGAGAGCCTGTCGCGTGTACGCGACGTGCTGCACCTCCCCGTCACCGAGGCCGTCGCGCAGATCGAATCGTGGGGCATGAGCGCCGACCCGGCCGCGGCTCGCGCGTTCGGTCGCATGCTCGAGCCGCGGCGCGACTCAGCGCTCGCCAACTTGCGCGCGCTCGGCTGCACCATAGACGTGCAGTTGCCGAAGCAGCTCGCCGAGTACCTGTTCGACGAGCTTGGTCTGCCGGTGCAAGAAATCACCGACAAGGGCAGTGCGCGCGTGAACGCGGCGTCGCTTGAAAAGCTGCGAAACCGCCACGAGGTGATCCCGCACTTGCTCGACCACGCGAAGATCACCAAGCTGCTCAGCACGTACGTCACCGGCCTGCTCCCGCACATTCGTGATGACGGCCGCATTCGCACGTCGCTCAACATCGCAGGCGCGCGGTCGGGCCGTATGAGTTCGAGCAACCCGAACCTGCAAAACATCCCGTCCACCGGCGAGTTCGCGAAGATGGCGAAGGTGATCTTCAACGCGCCACCTGGACACGTGCTGTTGCAGCTCGACTACTCGCAGCTAGAGGTGCGTATCGCAGCCGCGCTGTCATCCGAGCCCGGTCTGATTCAGGCGTACCTTGACGGCGCGGACGTTCACCGTCGCACGGCCAGCAAGGCGTTCGGCGTGCCCGAGCATCAGGTCACCAAGGAACAGCGACGCAGCGCGAAGACGGTGGTGTTCGGCGTGCTCTACGGCAAGACACCTGCATCTCTGTCGAAGGATCTCGGCGTAGACTACGCGCGGGCGCAGTTCATCTACGACTCGGTGCTCGGCGCGTTCCCTACGCTCACGCGCTGGATGGACGAGTGCCGCAGGCACACGCTCAAGAACGGCACCGCGTGGACGTATCTGACGCTGCCCGGCTTGGAGAAGGCGCGGTGTCGCCAGCTGTGGCAGATCGCCGAGCCCGACGGCAAGCAGCAGTCCGTCGCGCGCAACGGCGCAGTGAACACCCCGATTCAGGGAACCGCGTCCGACTTCATGCTCCGCACGCTCGTCGCCGTCGTGCAGTGGATCGTCGGCGATGGCGTGCCCGCGCGCGTGGTCAACACGGTGCACGACTCGATCATCCTTGAGGTGCCCGACGAGTGGGCGCTCGAGGTCGCCGGCAACGTGAAAGCCATCATGGAGTCCTGGCCCGCGAACGAGGTGCCGCTCGTCGCTGACGTGGACATCGGCACCACGTGGGGCACGCTCTACCCTATGCAGGCCGTGACCCTGTACGCCGCGGCTCGACGCGACTGGCTGACGGACGACGAGACGCTGCACGTGCTCGCTGGCGACAAGGACATCGCGGACGCGATGGGCGATGATCAAGTTGCGTGGCTAGCGAAGCTCGACGCACTGGCGCGGCGAGTTCAAGCGTGACCAAAGTAGCCCCGTTTCGGTAAAGGGGGTGTCGATGGACGACGACTTCAACATCGACAACGAACACGACCCCGAGATTCTCGAATCGATCGGCACGGTCAACACCACCGACATCTTCGGTGAGGTCGAGCGCTTCGCACAGGTCTACGGCCGAGTGAACGACGTTCTTCTTCGTGCTCTCACGGCGCTCAACAGCGCCAAGTCTGCGCTCGACACGATCGAGGCCGAGTTGGATCTCACGATCCGAAAGACCGCCGAGATCACGGGCGAGAAGACTACGGAGAAGAAGATCGAGTCGGCGGTGCGCGCAAGTTCTCGCTGGCGAGAGGCCAAGCAAGCGGCCGACGCTGCCGAGACCACCGTGGAGCGATCCAAGCTCGCGCTGAAGACCCTGGACAAGAAGGACCGTATGCTTGAACTCCTCGCTCGCGCACAGATGCGCGAGTTCGGTGTCCTGCATCGTACCCAGTGATCGTGACCAGTACCCCATCAACCCTCGAGACGCACACATGAGTCAACTCCAAAAGTTCACTTCCTACACACCCGAGGCCGCACGCAAGGCGCGCAGCGAGGAGCAGGGCGCCGGCTGGCTCAAGCTCAAGCCGGGCACCAACATCGTCCGGCTGCTGCCGCCGATGATCGGCATGCCCGAACCCTGGGTGACGATCTTCCAGCACTTCATCAAAGGACCGGGCAACACGCAGGTCGTGTTCAACTGCCCGCGCCGCATGGAGAACCTTCGCTGCCCCGCCTGTGAGAAGGCGGACAAGCTCAAGGCCACCGGCAACCCGGCAGACGAGAAGCTCTCCAAGGAGTTCTGGGCGTCGCAGAGGAACATCTCGTTCGCGATCGACCGCGACGAGATGGACAAGGGCGTCCAGATGTTCGCGTTCGGCTCGACCATCAAGACCCGCCTGCGTCACTTCCGCGAAAAGCTCGGAAAGGACTACACCGACTTCGAGCACGGCTTCGACATCGTGATCGAGCGCGTCGGGCAAGGGATCTCGACCGAGTACCAAACAGATCTCGGGGAGCAGGGTCCGATCACGCACGACATGAAGAAGCTCGAGGGCTGGGTCTCGGATCTGCCCGACCTCAAGAGCTTCACCAAGGTGCTCGACTACGACACGATCTTGGAGAAGTTCGGGACGGTGAGTGGCGCCCCCACAGTCACCGAGAAGCGTCCTGCCTTGCGTTCCTCGCAGGCCGTTCACGACGCGGACAAGGTCGCGGACGAAGACGACGACGCCTACTGATTCTTCACTCGCATTCGACCATACTCCTCCTCCCTCCCTGAAGGCGGGCGGCAGACACGCCGCCCGCCTTCACAGGCCAAGTGACCACCGTGGCGAAGAAGAAGAACAACGACACCGACGCTGATGCTGACATCCTCGACAAGATCAACGCGGAGTTCGGCTCCGGTACGATCATGTGTCTCGAGGGTACGCCACCCGCCTACGAAGTATTCAGCACGGGCTCGCTGAATCTCGACGCCGCGCTTGGCATCGGAGGTTTGCCACGCGGACGCATCGTGGAGGTGTACGGCCCCGAGTCGTCGGGCAAGACCACGATCGCGCTTCAGGTTGTCGCGAACGCACAGAAGCGGGGACACCGTTGTGCGTTCATCGACGCCGAGCACGCGCTCGATCTGCAGTACGCCCAGAATCTTGGCGTGGACCTCAAAACACTTTTGGTCAGCCAGCCTGACTTCGGCGAGCAGGCTCTCGAGGTTTGCGACCGCCTCGTGCGTTCCGGCAAGTGCGCCGTCGTGGTCGTGGATAGCGTGGCGGCCTTGACGCCCAAGGCCGAACTCGAGGGCGCCATGGAAGACATGCAGCCCGGTATGCAGGCGCGGCTGATGAGCAAGGGTCTGCGGAAGCTGGTGGCCGCGGTGTCGGTCACCGACACGCTGCTGATCTTCATCAATCAGACACGCTCCAAGATCGGCGGCTACGGCAACCCAGAAACGACGGCGGGAGGCAACAGTCTCAAGTTCTACGCCAGCATCCGCATGCGCATCGTTCGCACGGGCTCCGAGAGCGCCGGCGGCGAAGCGGTGTCCAACACCACCAAGGCCAAGGTGGTCAAGAACAAGTGCGCCGCACCGTTTCGAGAGGCTGAGTTCGAGATCGAGTTCGGCCGCGGCGTGAGTCTGCCCGGCGAAGTCCTCGACCACGCCCTTTCGAAGAAGCTCATCGTTCAGACTGGATCGTGGTTCTCTCTCGCAGATGGCACCAGGATCGGTCAAGGACGGGAGAAAGCGAAGCAGCATCTTGCGGAAAACCCCGAGTTGCTCGCTACGCTGCTGGAGAGCATCACCGCATGAACACCCCACCCGAAGTCATCCTCGTCACTGCGTCGGAAGACGGTACCGTTCGCGTTCCTTGCGAACGACACATCAAGTCCGCGCCGAATGATCTCCGCGAGGACGACTACGTGTCTTGTCCCTTCAGCGGCTTCATTACCGTCAAGAAAGTCTCCTTTCAGAAGTCGTGGGTTGTCATCGAAGACGAATTCGGTGCCGAGCACTTCTACCCACCGGGGGTGTGTGTCGATGTTCTCCGTCCGATGATTTCTATGCAGTGAGGCCGCCGTGAACCGCATCTACGTCAAGAGCGAGGAGGTCGCGAAGTCGATGTACCGGCGCAAGAAAGAGCGATGTTTCACGACCGAGGACGTGATGCGCTTGCACTGGAACCGGCAAGGCCACGACGCGATTGAGTGGGCACGCTTGCGTATCAAGCGTCTGCGCGAGGACGGGCTGGTGGAGAATCTCTCTAAGGAAGAGGCTCTCGCGCTAACGGGCGACAAACGCCGCGTGCTCTACCGTTTCACCGAGGCTGCGCTGCAGCAGTGGGGGCTCGACAAGTGAACGACCCCGCTGCGGTGTTCATCGCCGACGTGCACGTGGACAACTACGCCCGCTTCGGCGGCCCGATAGTTGACGGGATCAACCTGCGCGCGGAAATGGTGTTCAACGCGATCGAGCGCGCAGTCGGGCGCTACCGCACCAAGACAACGGCCGTGAACGTGTGCGGCGATTTGTTCAACCGCTCTACGCCTGAGCCCTGGTTGGTCTACAAGACGCAGCGCGCGTTCGACAACCTGTCTCGAGTGCACTTCCTGCTCGGCAATCACGATCAGGCGGGACCAGGCGAAGACCACCACGCACTCGCGCCCGTGAGTGAACCTTCCTTGGATCGGCACGTGCACAGCTCTCCAGGGTGGTTCCACACCAACGGCGTAGCGACGTTGTTCATGCCCTTTCGGCACGGCCCGATCATGGAGTGGCTACCGAAGACCCTCGCTGAACAGTGCAGCGCTAACCGGACGGTTCTCAACCACTGGAGGCCGCGCGTGCTTGTGATGCATGCAGGCATCGCCGACCAAGGTACGCCGCTGTACCTTGCGAACTCGTCTGGTGCGATCTACGTCGAGCAGCTCGCCAAGATCGCCAAGCAGCACGACATCACGCACGTGTTCTCGGGCGACTGGCACCGGCATCAAGTGTGGTACATCGACGGCGTGACGATCGTGCAGGTCGGCGCGCTGTGCCCGAACCGCTTTCCCCCTGACTACGAGGACGCGCACATCGGCCCGCTCGTCGAGCTGTACGTGGACGGCTCGATTCAAGTCTTCGACGTGCCTGGCCCGCGCTTCTACAAGCGGCGGTGGTCGCAGATCGCGAACGACCTGGAGTGGATGCCCGACGGCGAGGCGGCGTTCCTGCGCATCAC
>Ga0172362_10002446_pt1 | contig 16135 bp, 14 predicted proteins | sample LakKivs1_kivu2a2_FD_114534 | JGI IMG/M metagenome (GOLD analysis project Ga0172362, IMG submission 114534) | Sediment microbial communities from Lake Kivu, Rwanda - Sediment s1_kivu2a2 | ecosystem: Environmental > Aquatic > Freshwater > Lake > Sediment | place: Rwanda: Western Province, Lake...
CGGCTGGCAGGCGACTCCTACGTTTGCAGGAATCGGGATCAGTGGATTCAGCACGGCAGGATTTGTAAAGAACACGGCGGCGGGTGTTTTCACGGGCGGTAATGCGCTGACCGTATCCGATATACCGACGCACGATCTGATCTCTAAGCACTCGGCGTCCGGGCTCACGGCAGGTTATGTCGTACGGGCATCCGGGGCAACGACATTCGCCTGGGCACAATTACCGCACTCTGATCTGAGCAATCTGGCCTATGCCTCGGCCGGTCATACGGGTTTCGAGCCAACTGTAACCAAGGGCGATCTGACGGCGGGCAGTAACAAGATTACTATCGGCGGTACAGGCACAGGAGCCGTGATTGGTGCCGGGGCAAGTGTGGACGTTGCCGAAGTGAACTTGACACACAACAATCTCGGTGGTCTACAGGGCGGAACGGCAGGCGAGTATAACCATTTGACCAATGCCCAGGTTGCAGCCCTTCATGCGGCTGTGACCGTGGCCGCTGCCCCCCTGACCCTGGCAGGTCAGGCGATCACGTTCAACTATGACGCGGTTGATTTTCAACTGGACGGCAACAATCTTCAGGTGAAAGACGGTGGGATCGCCCACGATTCGACCAGCGGCGTTCATCAGAACGTAAACACTGGGGCGAGTCCCACGTTTGCAGGGTTGACTTTGACCGGGAATGTCACGGTTCCATCAAGTTTTACCATGTCTCTGACGGGTGGAAGCAAGGTCAGGTGGTGGGATGGCACGCCGGATGCTGTAGTAATTACACACACAGACGCCGACACACCGGGAGTATTACGTATCTGTCCCAACGGTTCACCTGCAACGTGGATGTCCGCCCTGCAATTCTTCGGCACGGACTATGTTGCAGATCAGGTCAATTATTCAAACCTGAACATTTTTGCCTGGTCTGATTCATTTCGTATCTATACGGCAAACAGCGGATCAGGCACGTTGTATCCCTTGCGGCTTGGTGGTAATGGTGCTGCAACAACACTGTACCTGCACACAGACGGCAATGTCGGCATCAACGCCTCTACTCCTGATGCCAAATTGGAAGTCCAAACCTCTGCAACCTTCGGTGGTCAGGCAGTTACGATAGATCAGGATGATGCTGACCAGGCTTTCATCGACTTCCAGGGGACCAGTGCGGCGGACGTATCTAAGAATATCACGACGGACATTGACCAATGGACGTTTGGTGGTCTAACACGTCACGAGGTTAATGGCGAGACCGTTTGGATACCGTATTACACGAGCGGCGGGACTGGCAACCTTACGCCTAACGGTGCAGTCACATCGATCACCCTGCGTGAGGGTGCGGGATATGATTATTCTCTTGCCAATTTCACACGAAATGGTAATTACATTGATTTGAATTTGAGTAGTATACTGCCTGCGGGTACGACAAAGTTCTGGTGTCGAATAGCCATTGCGGCTGACGCTGCCGGGAAGATTTTCTTTCTTCGCAAAAATGGCAATACTGGAACATCCGATATGCACGGGGGTTGCACACAAGTAGGAGGTGTTACCTACTACGCCGATTTGGGTCCCATTGGTGTAGACGGAAGCAGGGTGTGTGAATATATGGCGACTAACGAATCTGGATTTACGTGGAACGCTATCAGCCTTGTGATTACGGCGTATCAGTAGGACAGAAAAACAGGAGCGTAACATGCCTCTGACGGCACAAGAACTTTTGAATCAGCGACTCGAACGGGACAAGGTAAACATGCAACGTGCGTTCGAGCAACAGTGGGATTTAACAAATCGACGGTTCGGCCCGGCGTCTGACAATCCTCGAATCGAAGAGGCCCGGCGACGAGCGTTGTCATCCCTGGACGAAGAATTTACCACACGGGCACAGAAGCTCCTTGATTTCTATTCAGAGAAGGCACAGGGACAATCGGAAATACGGCAACTGGTAGAGGAGGGCAGACTTACTCCTGATGCTGGAGAAGAAGCCGCACAGCGTATGCTCATGCCGCCTGAAGTGGAGAAGAGGGTATTTCCAGAAGAACAGACCTTCGAGCAATTGGAAACTAAACGCGAGGCGATCAGGAACAGGCTTGAACGATTTGAACTTGGCCGGATTAACGAACGGGGGAAATTCAAAACAGAACCTGCGCGGATCAAACTCGGTCCCCGGAGTGAATTGAAACGTGGCCTCGTGCCGTGGCCGTTTCGGGGTCATAACTATGCTGATGTCCCGGCCCAGGGACTCTATGTTTAGGAAAAAGTCTGGGACGAAAAAGAAGGCAAATACGTTGAGCAGCATAGACCTGCCACTCAAGAAGAGATGCAGAATTATGCACGACTGAAGTACATGGATGTCTCCGCTGCTCGAATGCAGACGGCGGCATGGCGATCCAGCCGGATGTTAGACCGGCCGGAGACAGGGCAGGGGACGTTTGCAGAGAAGGCCGTACCACAACGGCCGAAAGGTAAACCGATATACGCTCGCAATTCCAAGACAGGTGAACGTATTGTATCCTATGATGGGGGTCAATCATGGCAACAGGTTCGATAAGACTTCCGGAAGGTTTTGAACTTGAGAGTCTTCCCGAAGGATTCGAGCTTGAGCAACCGCCAAGTTCTGACAAAGGCATGGGTGTGCTGATGCCTCCGCCGAAACCCAGATTTTTCGAGCACTTCCTCGCGGCCGAGGATCGACTGTTGCCGCCGTGGTCTCAGGCGACAAGGCGTGAGAAGGCCGAAAAAATTCTTCATCCTGCTACTGGTCTTGTGACAAATGTAGTTACAAAACCTCTTGATTTCGCGAGCAAACTGTTCTGGGCGGCATATAAACGGCTATCGCCAGATGAAGAAACGCAGGGCATGAATCTCGATCAGGCTGTGGCTCATTTGGCCGGTCGTGATCCTACCGGTCTGGAGAATGTACTTGGTGGAATTGCCGCATTTGTGGGGCCGGTGAAAGCCGTTAAAGGTGCTAATCTTACCCTGAGTCCGATTACGAGGAACGCCTTTGAGTGGGGTGCTGGTGAAGCGATCATTCAACTCAGTAACAAACTTGCTGAGACGATTGATCCCAATGCCGACTACGGATATGAAGGAGCTACGGCGGTTGCCAGGTCTGCCGCTCTTGGTGCGGCAATGGGTGTGGCGGGCAGACTGCCGGTGCCCAAACCCGCTCAGGTGGCAGTTCAATCCGGGATTATGGGCGGAACGGCGGCAGTGGAGGGCGGTACACCGGAGGAGATCATTACTCAGGCGGCGATCCCGGCCGTATTCGGCATCGAAGACGTTCTGCGGTCACGCCAGCAGATGCGGTCAAATGTACAGAAGACCCGTGACATGCTCGTATGGGCGATAGATGAATCAGGAAAAAAATCATCAATCGCCGATAAGAAGTTCACAGAACGATTGGATCGTTTAGTTAAATCGGGTGGACTGAATCCTGATAAGGTTGACGCTGTATTCGCATGGCGGAACGACAACGAGATTATTGGCACGGTGGGTGATTTCCTTAAGTCACCTAAAGCACGGGAAGAATTTGCTGATGTTTTAAGCGTGCCCGTTGAGATCGTGGCAAATCCGAAAGATGTTGGCAAGATCGGTGAAGCTGCGGCATACAGGCCAAGTACGAACACAATCAGACTACGGCCTAAACTTCTTGCTCCTGGTTATCCAGGTGGGATTCCAATTGAACAGGCTTTATTCGAGGAAGTGATACACGCCAAACAGGAATTACTGAAACGTTGGGGGCAGAAAGAATCAAAACAACCCTATGAGGAACGAAAGCATGAACAGAGTGCCCATCGTGGTTCCTATTATTGGGTTAAAGAGAGCCAACAATGGGCCAGAGATAACAAAAATCGACGTTTGGAATATCTTGAAAGTGCCGGGGTTGAGAAATCTGAACTCAAGGAAATCATCAATAAGCGAATTGATGAGACATTAACGAGCATCAACAAAGGTGAACACGATCCGCCGATGACTCCAGAACAGGTTATCGGCAGACAGTACGGGTTGTCACCTGTAGAGACTGATAGACTGCTCGCGAAAGCAGAGGAACGGTATCGGGAATTGAAAGTTAAACCGATTGAGGAACGCAAAGGTCAGCCAGTAAAGACAAGACAGAGACAGCACAGGTTTGCCGAGAAGATACTTGAAGGTGTTAAGGATGAAAAGATCGCGACATTTCTCCTTTCTAAATATCCAAAGTTGCTTGATCTGCCAGATGACATCGTGTTTACTGGCACAATATCTACTGCGGGTAGATTCGATGATAAGAAGAATGTCATCTATATTAATCCGGCTCGCAACACAACACCCAGGCAAGCTGCCAAAACCCTTATTCACGAATTGATACATGCGTACAAGTATCACAGGAATAAAGGTGGTTATATCGCTGAATTCGAGGCTGATCTCAAGAAATATGGTCTCACAGGCAAGCCTATTTGGGAAGGTGGTGGAGTTCTGTGGCGATTGCCACGTGAACAATATGAACAACTGTCTAGTGAAGTGCGGTCATTCAAAGCTGAGAAAGCACTAATGCGTGCGTTGGCAAAATATGAAGAAGGAACTAACGCACCTGCTATGGGTGAACACGCGGAACTTGCCTGGCTCAGTCGGCACCGAAACGATATCGAGGCAATTCTGGATGGCATAACTTCAGGTAAATTACCAAATCTTGAAGAACCGGTTGCTGCTCCACCAAAGCGGAGTCGCCTGGCCTTGAACAATGCAATCAAAAACCTCGGTGGTTCACCGGATGAAGTGGCAGCGGCTATCGAACTGGTAACAGGAGGCAAATACTCCGATCTTCGTAAACTTCCGAAAAGTGTTCTTGAAGAAGTCGCTGATTTTGTTGCACAGGCTAAGGCGGGCGGCATAATTGCTGAGAAAGATTACAAGACACCGGTGAATCTGCCACGTTCTGGCGACACAGTAATGGAATCTATTGTTGATCGCTGGATAGCCGATCCGGATATGTTAAAAACCCGGCGAAAGCCAACTACTGCGGCGGTGACTACGGAAGGCAAAGCTATGGGATGGCTGAAATGGGTCAAGGAGTTGGCGTTTGGCAAGATGAACTTTCCAATGTGGCATTTTGCTAAAGTGCTGGACGCCGGGGACGAGACCGGTATTGCCAGTGAGGTTTTCTCCGATAACTTTGATCGTGGACAGCGTATTGAGACAGCTCACGCTCGCAAGGCGGCGGAAATGCTGTTGGCCGGTTTTCTGGAAGCAAAAATCAGTGTGAAAGACGCGGTGAAGTATAGTCGAATGTTTGACCGCAAAAAGACGGTACTTCGTGCTGTTTTCAATCACCTGCCCGGCGATCTGGCCGGAACTACGGAAATCGTCAACTTCGATCTGGGCAACGTCAAGGCTGGTCTGAGTTGGGGCGAAGTCCTTGCGATCTACATGCTCGCAGATCAACGGAAGGGTCTTAAACATATTAAACACGGTGGTCTTGTGATCGGAGACACCATGACGGGTCCGGTTACGGACCAACAGATTACTGATCTTCGTCAACGGGTTCAGGCCGATCCGAAACTGATGATTTTGATCGATACCTTCAGGTTGATTGATAAGACTCACTGGAAACCCACAATCAACGCAGTCTCACGCCGGATGGACGGTCGGGATATCGCTACGGAATTCAACTGGTGGGGATTCGACGTATACACAGGCAGACAAGTTGGCGGCAAAAAGATAGGCTGGATCAAGAATGGTTCATTCTACAATCTTGATTTGACTGAGAACCGATCTATTTTCAAAGACCGAACTCATAGTCGTCACCCATTGCGAGTACACGATGCGTTCGAGCAGTTCGGATCGTTCGAGGCGGCTATCGCCCGTTATGTCGGTATGGCCGAACCGTTCCGGATTGCCCGGACGTTGCTCAACCATCAACCGACATATCAGAAACTTGTCGCCAAGGGTTACGACGGTGAACATGGAGCGATGGTCGAACTCCTGAAACGGATGCAGAGTCCGGTCAGGTACGATACCGTGCTCGATAAATTGGTGAACAGTGTGATGCCCAATATATATCGCGGGCTCTTAAATTTCAGTCCCACGGTCTGGGCGAGTAACTATTCATCCGTCGTCAACTACGGATCGTATGTTAACGATGGTTATATGCCTCACGCTTTTTCTCCGTTGAAGGGTGTGGGGTACCACGAATTACGGAGCGAGATTCTCGATCATTCGGATATTGCTCATGCCCGATACTATCAGGGTTTATCGTCTCTGGAATTCGGCGTCAGCCGCGAATCAGATGCCATGCTTCAGAATACCTTCGGCAGATCATCTTACATCAACGCTACGGGCGATGTAATCCGTGAGTCAGACATGGCGGCTGTGATGGGCGGTTGGCAGATAGCCAAGGCAGAATTCGCAGATGCCAAGGCGGGCAGCATCGGTGGCAAATCGGCAAGGTGGTGGGGAGCCGAGAATGTGTCTGCGATCCAGGAGGGAACACCGGAATACTGGAACGTCGTCTCCCGGCGTGCCGAGTATCTCTGGAAACACACACAATCGACCTGGGACCCGTACAACAGGTCTCTGATTACGAGTCAGCCGAGTAAGTTCGCCCGGTCGTTTTTCCTGTTCCGGTCAGCACACGAGAAGGCCCTGACGATGCTCGCCGACGCCAGGAACGAGTACGACAACGGCAGGATCACGGCAGGCGAATACGCAAACAGAGTGGCCTACCCGCTGGCCGGGTATATATCGAACGCGATTATTGGCCTGACTGTTGATGCCCTGATCTTCGGCGTAAGGAAAGATGCCGCACAGTGGATTCTCCGCGTCGTGACCGAACCACTGCAGATATTCCCGGTGGTTGGCAAGGTCGTTCAGAACGAACTGTCCGCAATCGTGCGAGCGATCAGCGGGCAGAAAAAAATCTGGGTGGACGAGTCTACCCTGGATTCCTTACCGCTTGAAGTTACGAACAAGACCTTGGTTAGCGGGTATCAGTTGACAGAAGGGACCAGCCGGTACGTCGCCACGGGCGGTAAGAAGGGCGGCGGGCAGATAAAAACAGCCGTTAAGAATCTCGTGGGCGAAACTGCAACACTGATTGGATTACCGATAGGACCGGTCAGAAAATTGGAGAGAGGCTATCTCGCAGAAGAAAAAGTGAAGGAGAGAAGGTGAAAAATCAGAGCGACCACAGCAAACTCTGTGAAATCTACGCAGATATGAAGTGGGTCAAGATAACCCTTAACAACCATCTGAAGCATCACGAGAGGTACGAGATCGCTCTGATTATCGGCATTCTGCTGATGATTGTGGAGCGGTTATTCGATTAACTCCTCGGCCAGAATTCGGCCGATAGGGTGTGGTACAACGGGAAGATCACACAAGGCAAACGACGGCTCAGGCAAGGGATTCTTTGCCTGAGCCGTTTTTTGTTGTTCCAGAACGTCCATCGCGTTTGCCACGACCGCCTTACGTGCCAGGAAGAACATGCCATTCCATTCCAGAAGAATCGTTTCAGGCCGCATCAGGCCGTAGCGGTGTATGATATTACCCCACGGGATCAGATGGTGTGTGTTCGTAATCCGTGGTGTTGCTTTCAGGTATCTCATCAAGTCCCCATGTCCATAACAATCGATCTTGAATCTTCCGAATATATTCGATCCATTTGGTGTTGAGTAAATGGATGAATCCCTCTGGATCGTCTTCGTATTGTTTTAGTTCTGCGTGTGCAATCTCGAAAGGAATCGTTATCCTGTAACGAGTGATGTGTCCCTGCCCGACTCGTTTACAGAGTTCACACACCTTGATCTGATTCTTGAATGTTGTCAGCAAGTCTACCATTACATCGTGGGATTTCATCGAACACAATCCTCCCAATCCGGCCGATAAACTCATCGACCCATGCCTTCGTCGTAAACCACAAGCCATTGCGTACCCGGTACCGCAATTTTACCAGGGTGCCGCTATATCCCCGCTTCCCGTGTTTCATCCAATGCCGAACTGTACCGGGATTGGGCAATTTTTCTCCGGTTTGATGGTAATAGTACGTCGGTACATCGGCTATACGTATCCATTCAGGCATTTCACAACTCCTTGTGCAACGTGAGATTGAACAGGTATGACTTAGCTCCAAGTAGACATATTCTGTCTGCGGTTCTGCTCTTCATGCGAAATAACAATCTGTTGATCGTATCCTCGGCTTGTTGCAATTCAGCGACAGTGGGTTTTCTTGGTCTACGTCGTTTGAGAATACGCGGGTCTTGCTGCCGTGTTCCGTCTATGAACTGATAGCGGGTTTTACACACGTTATGAATGTCTTTCTTGAGTCTGGTCAATGATTTACTACGTGACATTTTGTAATTCCTCTATTCGATGTTGACACAGACTGATGATTTCCTGATTGGCCCGGATAAGGCGATCCCGCAATACACCTGTAGATTCCTCTACGCCGATATATACGCGAGATGCTACGATCACGAGATGTGCCAGTGTTTCAGGATCACCAAAACAAGGCAACGCCACGGGGTCCTCTTCATTCAATCGCCTCAATTCCTGGTGTACAGCTTTGATCTTTTCTTTGTGCATCGATCCTCCTCAAACTGTCTCTCAATTCTGTATAATGTCGCGGCCGATCCCCTCTATAGAGTGGCGCCGGTCCACCTGTGTACAGTCGCCACGGAACAGTCTTGAGAACCCGCACAATGCCTTTGTCTGTTACCGCAACGATCCATGAATGTTTGAATGCCGAAGTTATATAGACGATCCAGGAAGGGGGGTCCGTAATGAACCCCCCATAAACTTCCACTGTCCCCTCGGCAAGAGCACGTCTGATCGACCGTTGATTGCAATGAGTTGCAATATGATCGAGCAATTGGTCTCGTGTTCGGATCATGTTAATAAATCCTGAAAGCGACGACAAATGGCCCGATAGCCAATCTTGTTTCTACTCCGGCCAGAACTGTAACCGACAAACCCAACGCAAATCTGCGAGGAATGTAAAACCAGCAAAACTCCGATCTGTCTGTTCTGAAAAATATCCCGTGTGTTCGTCTCATACCAGGGTCGCCTTTACTATCGCAACAGTCTGTCTTGTGTCGGCAGATTGCTCAGCAGTGAGACATTCTTTCAATATGTCCGCACCATTGCTGCCGATGTTGATGAATTTTTGCACACCCTTGATGATCTCAATCATTTGCCGATCCTTCGTCGTGACTTCACCCTTGACGTCGGCCACGACCTTTTCCATCTCCTGTTGTGTCACATCTCCAGGTCGCTTCCGCATCAGACCGAGAACGCCGGTAAAAGCACCAAAACCGAGGGCGGTCAGGCCCGTAGAGAGCAGGCCGGTTTCACCGAACAACTTCTCCTCACGTTCCCGTGCGATCTGGGAATTGCAGGTAACGACATCCTTGAGAATGCCATAATCAAGCTGGTTCTTCTGCTTCATCTGATCGAGAGCCAGTGTCTTGATTTCATAGGCGTTGTCCACGGCAGTTTCCAGACGGATCGCCTTTTCCAGATTCGCGAAACCTTTGAATTCCTCGGCCGTAACAACACCAGCGTTGACGGCGTATTCGACGGCCTTCTGGTCGATAGAGGCGGGCGTGATGTATTCCGAGAGAGCGGCACAGCCGACACCGGTCCCCAGGATCATGAGGGCCAGAAATAGTATGATGTTTTTCATATTGTCTCCTACCATTGACAAGGGTTGCCCGGATTGACTGGTGCCCACGATACCTCGCAGAAACCGATCACCTTGCCATCCCTGACAATGGGACCAGGAGCAGGCATGAGGTATGCCCAACCGTCTTTAGCAATGACCCTGTGAAAACTATGTCCCGGTGCGTGGTAAACGGCGACAGGATACTCGAATTGTTTCTCCATCACGCACATTCCGTCTACGATTACTGCATATCGCCTGGCACGTTCACCGGCCAGATCACCACGAATCAGTTCTGCATTCATTTCATCCCCTTTCTCATGTCAGGTACATTCCTCTCGCCCGTTCCGTGAGTGTAATTCCCTCAAACCAGTATGGACGATCCGGCTCATTTGCTTTTTCTGTTGCTGATCGATGCCGGGATACCGATACGTCAGCACAGGCGTTCAGCAGCCAACGAGTAAACTGCTCGCTCATTCCCCATTTTGTACCCTGTTCTTTTGCCCATTGTCGATAGGCGTCATATAGTTCTCTTCGCAACACCCGCACATCTTTGCGTCGGCGACAACATTCTTCTACAAATAACAGGATCGGCGAAGTTGCCAGTTCAAATCGCCGCAACATCGTCATTGACGCTGTAGGTTCGACAAAGTGCTTGTGAGTCCGGAGGTCTTTCAACCCTTCCAACGCCCATACGATGAGTTTGCCCTGACGGGCCTGGGCTTCCAGACGAGGTTTGAGTTCCCGGTCCTCGTGACCGACATACGACTTCGGAAAATAGATGATGTTCGTCCGCGGAGTCAACGCCCGTGCGTAATCACTGAATGCCGGGAGGTCGTTCATCACCATTGTAAACCGGCAGAACAATTTTACATTCGTCAATTCCTCGATGTGTTTGCGGTCAATACTTACGGCGTCTTGACCTATGATCGCCAGCAATGTTTCAAGAGCAGCTCCCATTTCAGAAGCTCTTGGACTTTTCGTATCCCCGAATGTTGCAGCAAGTTTGCCCTGCATCGGCTGACGCCCAAATCGTTCGTGCAGATGACACATCTGTACGGAGCAACACTGATCTGTTCCGAGAGTCGCCCGGAGAATATCCAGTGTTGTGCTTTTGCCGGATCGCGGTCGGCCGGTAAACAACATCATCTTCTCTTGAGTCGTATCAGGCACCAGGTTATATCCAAACCATTGACGCAAGAGGCGAATCACTTCATCCTCGTGTTCAAATATCTCCCCGAAATACTCCTCTATGTCCGGAGCTCTGGCGTTCTCATCAAAGTCGTATGGGAATGTGCTCATCACGAACAAATCCGGGTCCGGATCATAGAGTACAATCTCGCCTTCTATGTACTTGTTTACGTCCAGGAGTCCATTTTTGAACACGATCAGGTCCCGTGGATCAGGCCGATCTGTGCGAGACAGCCAGATCGGGGCGTGCTGGTTGACCGGGCATAGTGACGGCATGTTCATCGCGTCGATCACATCTCCGATCATCGTACGGGTCATCGGGATTGCCTGCACGACCTTGCCGTTATTCATTTCTTTTATGTAACTCTTGCCGTCAAGGTATTCATACAAAATCCCCCGGAGTACATTTTCATTCAATCGATCATACCGTCCGCCATCCCAGGCATACCAATCTTGCCGGTAATTCCGCAGAGTGTATTTGCCATCATGGCGGTACATTGTATCCAGGAATGCGCGAGCCAGCGTTGTTGCCTGTCTGTTTTTAAAGATGTTTGGATTCGATTCGACGTTGGACCTTCCGTGATCCTTTACCCACTCTGCAAGCATCTCTCGATTGAGCCCGGCATTGTACCAGGCTCGTAAATCTTTGATTCCTTCGGGCGGCATTACCCGTTTGACATCCGGCGTCATCAAACAGACGACGGCGAACGTCTTCTCCATGCCCTCTTTGCCGGCACCGGCGTCGTTTTCGCCTATGATCCAGACTTCTCGTCCAGCCAGGGGCATTTGCGTGAGAATTTCCATTCCCGCGTGGGCAGCCGGTCGTCCCACACCCACGAAGCCCAGGGACATGGCTGCGAGGACGTCGCTTGCTCCCTCCACGATGAGTACAGGCAAATCGGACTCCGGCAGCACTGAACAAGTTTTGATCTTCTCTTCTTTCTTGAGGACATGTAGATATCCGGCTGATCCGAGATCGGCCGCTGCTCCTTCTTTCGCCCACGGGCGTATGCAGATTGCCGCTTGCGGATCAGAAGGATTCTCCGCAGACACAAGACAGCCATCGGGCTTACCACAAATAGGGCAATTAACACCAGCGTCGGCAATACGGGTCCAATTATGTCGCCCAGGTGCATAGCGTTTGACTCCTCTATCGTATTTTTGATTGAACGGGTAGACCAGACCCCGTTTCTGCTTGAAGCCAGGGGCCATCGTCTTCTTGCCGTTCGGATACCTGTAGGATAGGCCGATGATGTCGCCGAGGGCGTTCCGTTCTGCAAAGACCCACGCCTGGCACCGATAATCATATCCCACGCCGAGTTGCTCTATGGCTCTGGGATCGACGCCAAGTTCGCGGGCGAACAGATCGTACATCCCGGCAAACACGGAGACGTGCATTTTCTGAAATCGCTCACTGAGAGATTCCATCGGCTCTCCAAAAAGAGAAGACAAGGGACATCGGCGGACAAGGCGATCCTCTGGATGCAATTGTCACGATGTCCCTGTCTTATTATCAGAACTGTCCTATGTCTGCGATTACAGCTTCCTTCACTGCCCACCATCCGGCAGCATCAAGTTTGTCTTCGTCGCCATCCGGAGCGGTCTCGGCGATTGCAGCGTCCCATGCCGCTTTTTGCTGATCGTCCGTACACTCTTCGGCTCGAAGTTCAATGATGTCAGACCACGCCTGTTTCTTACTGTAATTGGCAGGAACAGGCGATTCCCTGGTTTTCTTTGCCAGAGGTTCCTTTTTCTCCGGGGGAGCCTTCATTGCTTCCTTTCTCAGCCGCTTGCTCTTTTCCAGAAGATTCTTCTTGCGATCTTCTTTAGTCTCAGCCGGAGGTTGCTTCTTCAGAAGCAGGACCTTTTTCGCCGATGCCACAGGCGGAATCGCCTTTTTGTTCTTCCAGAGATGGGCAAACTCGGCTTCCAGGGCCTTAACCTGACCTGAATCCAGGCATTGTAAACCACTGTTTGGATCGGCATCTTCGGTATCGATCCACTCAATCTGCACTGGGGCTTTAGCACCTTTGTATGTGTTTTCGGCCACGCGGACCTGAATCACTTTGCCGCTGAATTTTTCTGGCGTTGTCAGGTACTCGAAACCGCAACCATCCCAATCAAAGACCCTGCACACCTGCTGATGATTCAGGGTCTCGATAATCTCGCTATCTTCTTGCCCACCTTCGCGACCGTACAGGGTGAGGTAAGCATTCATCACCCAATTATTGTCACTGACATCGAACCACTCATCCTGTTTCGGATCGTAGTATTCTGACAGGACCACGCGGATTACAAATTGTGGCAAACCAGCTTTAGCTGTCCTCTTAATCCCGTGTTCCACGACGATTGCCTTGTACGTTCCCATGTAATCCGGCCAACTCTTAGCCATTTATTGTCACCCTCTCAAAATATTGCGGATGTGCCACACTGACAATCAGTGCAAGCCCCCGACAAATTTAATCGACGGTCGTATAGCAGCATATAACCGCAATGCCATGCGTGCCAACCGGCGGGATTTAAATGTGAAAAGATCAGGGCCGAAGTAACCGATACCATTAAGCGTCCAACCGCAAACTACCGGGTCCCAGGTTGTTGATACAATCCGTACCTGCCAGCCGCCATTGACTTTCTCTGTTACGACTCTGACTATCATTCTGTCTCCTCAATATCTTTCCATGCCTGGTCAAAAACAAATCGCCAAATCGAATCATCTGTAGGATCGGCAAAACTCACCCGCGGGAATCGAGATGAAATATCGTAAGGAGCTTTAGCCTCAAATGTCGTCTCCGGATGGATAAAGATCACTCGCTCACCAGAAGATACGGCTCGTTTCTTCTGCACAGACAGATTGCTATAGCCGATCTTGAAACAGTAGTCGGCCCATTCTACGAAATCCGTCACGGCATACGCTTTGCTTGCCGGACGCCACACGAGCTTCGGGCCATCCTTGAGATACTCGTCTACTTCGGCTGAGGTCTCTTTACGCGGGGCCATCTGACAGATCACGATGATGTTAAAGCCGAGGTCCGCCAGGCGTTGCAGATCATATTTGATGTAGTTATCATGCTCGGCAAGGTATTGATACCCGGCACCCCACCCGTATCCTTCGAGACTTTTGACCTGTCTGCCGTCTTTGGTCACGGTTTCCAGGATATACGGGATCGCCTTATTCTCCACTTCGGTCATACTGTCAAGTACGATAGTCTTGAATTCCTTGAAGTGTTCCGGCTTGGCGAGTACGCCACGTACATCCTGGTACGTGCAAACAGAATACCGGGGTAGCGGTTCGCCAGTCACCGGATGCGGCACCACGTCAATGCCATCATCTACGGATACGAACACGGGCTCAGGGGCGAGAGTCGCCAAGGTCGTCTTGCCCATGCCGGACGCTGCATACAGGACGATCTTCTTACCACGTTTGGCATCGGATGTGTTTAACTCGTATTTCTTGTCAGGTACCGTAGCCTGTACGATCTTATTTTTCGGCGGCAGTTTCTTTTTCGGAGGAGGTTCGCTCATGTGTCATTTCTCCTGTATTGAACGATCAATTGAAATGGTCCGAAATAAAAGCCAATCTCGTACAGCGGGTATCCGATCCATCCCAAATTTATCCCAACAAGCCACATTCGCGAATCAGTATGAAACCGTATCATTTTTTCTCCTTATCAAAGATGTTCACAAATCCGGCCGGTGGATGTTTCGGATCAATCTCCTGACCAGTGAAGCAAAACTGGCAGTAATCACACCTACCATAGTTATCGCAGGAGTGTTCATTGTGAAACCATGCCTTATTCTCCACGGCACGATACAGGGCATACAACTCATGCTCAAATCGCTCCATGTCCAAGCTCGTGCGAGCCAACAGGCGGCGGGCAAAATAACGATCCGGTTGCTGATTGATCTCATCGAACAGACGGCAACCGAACATGTCGGGGGTCTCGCGGATCGCGAAACCCTTCTTGAGTTGTTCGACTTCGGCGGGTTCACCATCGACAAAAACAACTAAACTACCCGCCGCTTGGTCGCCCTCACCTGTCACTTCAAACTCCCTGTCGAAATACCTGCCCGTCTCCACGAACTTTGCCGTATCCGCCTGACTCAATTTCTTTGGTTTAATCGCAGGTTTTCGCCATACATCGTACAGGATTGTACCGATGGGCGGGTCGTTCGCCTTGATATTCCAGGGCTCAAGCAGCCCGTCCGCTTGAAGACGTTGAATGGCGTACGTATAGAGCGTCGTCTGGGTGTCCAGCCGCAAGTGCCCCCAATAACTCGACTCCGGGGCGAGATCATCGTTCGTACTCTTGTGCTCCATGACAGCAAGAGTGCCATCTGTCCGGATTAATTTATCCAGTTTGCCATCGATCACCACACCAGGTATCGCTTTGCGGGTTTTCGGATCAATCAGTGGAATGCGGAAAGGAAGTTCTGTTGTGATGACTTCAATCGGTCGGTCCTCGTAGTGGTACTTATAGGCGAACAGGGCATACAAGACTGTCGCCCGTTCGATTTCCTTCGTGTTTTTTGGCATACCGGGAAATAAATCAGAATATCGCTTGTTCATCGCCCGTGTCAGGGCATCTAAGGGATCGTCTACAAAACCACTACCCTGGCAGATTGGACATTCCGGTGCCGGATGTTCACACCTCGGACACGGTTGTTCCGGTTTGAAACCCATGATCTCCAGACCCTCGTGCCAACTACTGCCCATCCGTCGATTCTCTACTTCTTCTATTGGCCGGATACCCATACCATATTGGTACCGATACCGGGTCGGGCACGCCTTGAAAGCGGAGATCGCAGACGTGGAAAGGATTGTGAGTTTAGACACCCTGGCCTCCTATTTTTTATAATACGGACTGATACTGGCATCTCCTTTTCCAAACGGCATCCCGTCAGCCCATGCGGGGCCGCACCCCATCATTTCACTTGTCTGTTCCTTTGCCTGTTCTGCTTGTTCCAGGAACACCAGACACACAATCTCGTCATAGACGTGGTGAACAACCGGATAAATCGGATCAGCTTCCAGTATCCACAAGCCGAGATAATCCCGGCAGTCGGATTGGATGATGTTCTCTGTAATCGACCCGCCCCACAAACTTATGTGTTCGTGCTCACCGCCGATGTAGTGACATCGGTCGTCGGCGTCTATACGGGCGTGCCGGTATCTCAAAGTTCGACCAGATGGTAAAGTAAGAAATGTCGTTCCATCTTTATGCCAGAAGGCCAGGCGGCCAACTTTTTCCAGCCGCCTGTACTTGGTCGCGATCCGCCAGGCTCGCTCCACAGCAGACCAGAACGCAGGTATTCGATCA